>Ga0192280_1058_pt1 | contig 22881 bp, 22 predicted proteins | sample Koala_Koa24_M3_FD_131249 | JGI IMG/M metagenome (GOLD analysis project Ga0192280, IMG submission 131249) | Enriched cells from koala feces incubated with labeled cellulose particles, San Francisco Zoo, California, United States - Koala_Koa2-4_M3 ... | reverse complement strand
AAGCAATTGGAGGCAGGACGCTGAAAAAGAGAGATGAGAACTGCAAAAAGCAGATGCGGATTCTGGAGGGACTCGGATATGAGGTACCGCTTACGCAGATCCGGAAAATTTCAGGCGGAAGGTGTATTTATAAACAGCATATCCTTTATTGGCTCTATCTCTCCGGACAGCAGCCGGAGATCTTTGGGAAGGTGTACAGGGAAATCTTTAAGAACAGGGGACCCTGTGATTTCGATATTGAATACCCTGAGGCTTCGGAAGCGGTACAGGCAGTGAAAGCTGACGGAGGGTATGCAGTGCTTGCACACCCCGGGCAGCAGGGGAATTTTGATCTTGTGGAGGAACTTGTAAACGCCGGGCTTGATGGAATTGAATGTATACATCCGTCCCATGGAGAGCGAAAGCAACGCCAGGCATTTCACATGGCAGAGAACTATGGACTGATTGCAACCGGCGGAAGTGATTACCATGGCATATTTGAGAACAATGGGGCAGGTCTGGGAACTTATCTGTCGCCGCGGGAGGCATGGAGCGTGTTTGAAAATTGAGTGGATCAATTTTCAGACATGCTTTTCATTTTTTACAAAGAATTAACCTGATGAAAAACTGGATCAAATATAAGTCGGTTATAGTTATCTTGCAGGCAGGAGAAAAGGTATCATTTAAGTACATCATGCCGCGTGTAAAAAAGAAAGATATTCCAGGAGGAAAGAAGAATGAAGAAAGTTATCGTTATGGCAATGGCAGCCATGCTTGTTGTAAGTACCCTGACCGGATGTGTGAAAAAGGCAGATGCGAAGGCTGACAGTAAAACAGGCGAAAGCAGTGCAGATGAAAATGAATTAAATATTTATACCGCGTTAGAAGATGAGCAGGTAACAGATTATCTCGAAGAGTTTAAAGAGCAGAACCCGGATGTAAAAATCAATGTCACAAGAGATTCCACAGGAATTATCACGTCAAAACTTCTGGCAGAAAAAGACAACCCGACAGCGGATGTTATATGGGGGCTCTCTGCCACAAGCCTTCTTGTACTTGCGCAGAATGATATGCTTGATGCGTATGCGCCGGAAGGTGTAGACAAGATTCTTCCTCAGTTTAAAGACACAGAAGAAGTTCCGAGATGGGTTGGAATTGACGCATGGGAAACCGCATTTATTGTGAATAAAGAAGTGCTCAAATCCAAAGGAATTGATACAGTGCCAAAGTCTTATCAGGATCTGCTTGATCCGAAATATAAGGGATTGATTGCAATGTCCAATCCGGCGTCCTCCGGAACAGGGCTTCTGACAGTCAATGGTGTCTTAAGTCTCTATGGAGAGACGGAAGGATGGGATTATCTGGACAAGTTAAATGACAATGTCGCTGTATATATGCATTCGGGTTCACAGCCGGCAAAATCGACCGCGGCAGGTGAATACGGAATCGGTGTTTCCTTTGGATACCGCTGTATAAAATCAGCAGACGAAGTGGGAAGTGAGATCTGTGAGGCTGTATTCCCATCAGAAGGTTCCGGCTGGGATATGGAAGCAAATGCACTTGTGAAAAAGGATGGAGAGAAAGAGATTTCCAGAAAATTTCTGGACTGGGCAATTTCAGAGAACATCATGACAAAATACGCGGAGAACTATCCGATTGTAGCGACGGGAACCGGGGATGAAATTCCGGAAGGATATGCAAGCAATCCGCTGGATCAGCTGATTCCGGACATTGATTTTGACAAAGCAGCACAGAACAGAGAATCGATCTTACAGGAGTGGACAGACCGCTACGATGGTAAGAGTGAAGCAAAGACAGAATAGGAGCAGGAAGTATGAGTGTAAGTTTGAAGATCAGCAATGTATCAAAAGTTTATGATAAAAATGTTGCTCTTAATAATATCAATCTGGAGATTAAAAAAGGTGAATTTGTATGTCTTCTCGGTCCATCCGGGTGCGGGAAATCTACACTTCTTCGGATCATTGCAGGGCTTGATAAACCGAATAAGGGTGATGTGTATATTAATGGGAGAAGAGTGACGAATCTCTCACCTTCCAGAAGAAACTTTGGGATCATGTTCCAGTCTTATGCGTTGTTTCCGAACCTGACTGCGTTTGAAAATGTAGCTTATGGGCTCAGAAATAAGAAAATGAAAAGCCAGGATCTGAATCAGAGAGTGGACCGGTTGTTTGAGATGATAAAACTTACCAATGCGAAGAACAGACTGCCGGCACAGATGTCAGGGGGAGAGCAGCAGAGAGTTGCCCTTGCCCGGGCACTTGCCACAGATCCGGACTTCCTCTTACTGGATGAACCGTTATCCGCGCTGGATGCCAAGGTAAGGATTGACCTTCGCAGGCAGATCTGTGCGATCCAGAAGGAGATGGGGCTTACGACAATCATGGTGACTCACGATCAGGATGAGGCACTTACAATGGCGGATCGTATCATCGTTATGAATAAAGCGGTTGTCATGCAGGAAGGGACTCCGGAAGAGATTTACCAGACTCCTAAGACACCGTTTGTAGCGGATTTCATCGGTACGATCAATTTCGTGGGCAGAGCAGGGAATGACATTGTCAGTACAGACGGAAATGATCTCCTGGCAATCCGTCCGGAGAAAATCGAACTTACAAGAGAGTATGCAGAAAACCGTATCCATGGGACAATCACGGAGATTGAATTCAGAGGCTCATTTTACAGGATCAACGTGAAGACAGAACATGTCAATGATGATCAGCTGATGCTCAGCGTAGATGTTCCGTTCACAGCAGCGAAAATGATGAATCTCAGGAAAGGTGAAAGAGTCTACCTGAAACTTCCGGAGGAGGAAATTCTGGAATTTCAGACGGCGTAAGAACTATGGAAAGAGGAAAGGTTATGACAAGAATCAAAGACCGGCTGTCAGGAATGACAGCCGAAGACTTCATGAAGGGGATTGCAATTTATGCAGTGGCTGTATTTCTGCTTCTGTTTCTGGTATTTCCGCTTGGCACACTTTTTATAAAAGCTTTTCAGGATAAAAATGGGGCATTCTGCGGATTGTCCCAGTTTGTACGGTATTTTGAAAGCAAGACATTGATTTATTCCATCAGCAATACATTTTTTATTGCGATTGTCTCGACGGTAATCTCCGTAGGCACAGCATTTTTCTTTTCCTATGCGCTGACAAGAAAAAGTGTACCGTTTAAAGGTTTTTTCCGATATGTCTGTATGATCCCGATTTTTGCACCAACGATGCTTCTCGGAATTGCACTGATCTACCTGTTCGGCAATAAAGGGGTATTGACGGGGCTTGGCCTTGTGATTCCTTTGTACGGGAAAGTTGGGATTATTATTGCGGAGAGCATTTACTGTTTTCCCATTGCAACTACCATTCTGATGGTTGCATTTTCCGCGGCAGACAACCGGCTGTATGAGGCAGCAGAGACGATGGGGACTTCCGCCGTTCGGAAGATGTTTACCATTACGATACCGAATGTGAAGTACGGCCTGATCAGCGCATTGTTTGTCGCGTTTACATATAGTTTTACGGATTTTGGAGCGCCGTCTGTTGTCGGAGGCAACTATAATGTGCTGGCAACGGATGTCTATAAGCAGGTTGTGGGACAGCAGAATTTTAACATGGGAGCAGTGGTCGGTATTATCCTTTTATTTCCGGCGGTTCTTTCATTCGTGGTAGACCGTGTCACAAGTAAAAAGCAGAGTTCTGCGAGCAGCTCGAAAGCAGTTCCCTACCAGATTAAGAAGCATCTCCCCTCAGATCTGGCGGCAACTGCCTTCTGTGTCGTTCTTACAGCGGCGATGATTTTATTCTTTGCGGTGGCACTTTTTGCATCTGTAATCACGCTGTGGCCCTATAATCTGACGTTTACACTGAAAAATTATGATTTGACAAATGTGGCGTCCGGCCTTGGAGGAACAGCGTTTGGGAATTCTGTTAAAATCGCGGCAGTTACGGCAGTATTTGGAACAATTGTTACTTTTATTGGAGCTTATATGATCGAAAAGAACAGGAAATTCCCGGGAATTCGTAAAGTGACATATTTCCTGTCCATTACGCCGCTTGCAATTCCGGGAACGGTTGTTGGATTGAGTTTTATCATGTTTTTTAATGCCAGCCAGTTTCAGATTCCATTTACCGAATATGCGATTGTGAACCCATTCCATGGAATCTATGGGACGATGTGGATTATTATCATTGCTAATATGGTTCACTTTTATTCGGTACCGTTTACAACTGCCACAACTGCATTGAAGCGGCTGGATAAGGAATTTGAGACGGCGTCAGAGTCTATGGGAGTTCCCTTTTATAAAATGGTGGGAAGAGTTACCATACCGCTTTGCTTTCCGGCGATCTGTGAGATGGCGGTATATTTTTTTGTCAATGCTCTTGTGACGGTTTCTGCGGTTGTATTTTTGTATTCCCCGACAGTTCCGATTGCGGCAGTGGCCATTGTGAATATGGAAGGTGCGGGAGAGATTGCACCTGCGGCGGCGATGTGTATGCTGCTTCTCTTTATCAATCTTGCAGTCAGACTGGTCTATGAAGGAGTTCAGAAATACTGGAGCAGGCGGCAGGAAAAGAGAATAGAAAAAGAAGCATAAAAAAATCGGGTAGATTTCTACTCGATTTTTTATGCTGTAAAATTCTTATAGGTCAACGGCTCCGCTGATCTGGGTATCTGTTGTGTAATATACTTTCTGATCTTCTGGTTTCAGATAGATGGAAAGTGTTTTTAATTCTTCAGAAGAAACTCCGTCTGCCTTGCATTTTTCTTTTACTTTGGCGATGATTTCTTCCTCAAGATATTCCTGATCCTGATACTGAATATAAAAGTTCACTTCTGTCTGGACTGCGGGTGTTTCTGCTTTTACAGGAGTGTTTGCTGATTCTGCTTTTTTCTGTTGTTTCTTTTTGTCAAGTCTTCTGTTCACGTTGCTCTCTCCTTCTCTTATATCTATGTAGTAGGTGCATTTAAGTATTGAACGTAAATGGGTCATCCGGCACCTCATTGGATAATAGTATATTACTTTTTACCAGGGAAGTCAAAGATGAATCGACACTTATATCATATTTAAAGGACAGTCACTATAAATATATAGAAGCGGTGCTGTAGATTGCGGCAGAAATAATAGTAGATATCTGGCTTAGATATGGAGGGAATTATGGCAAATGGCGATTTGTGCAGAATGAGAATTGTTTCAGAAGAATACAGGGATTTTATTGTGGGAAAAGGGCGGGATCCTGTCTTTGATAACATTGCACCTGACCAGCAGTGCACTCAGGGCGCAGGCTTTGGTTATGCATGTATTTATGTGGAGAGATCGACAGCAGATCCAATTAATCTGGAAAGATATTCGTATAACGCTATTCCGAACTGTTATACGCTTCTGGATATGGAGATGCTGAATCAGGCAGGTATTTCCCAGATTCAGAATTATCCGACGCTCCAGTTAAAGGGAGAAGGGATCATGATAGGATTTGTAGATACAGGAATTGACTATGAGAATCCGGTCTTCCGGAATCTGGATGGCAGTACGAGGATTGAAGAAATCTGGGATCAGAGCATTCAGACGGGAGAAACACCGGAAGATTTTCTATATGGAAGTGTATACGGCCGGGAGCGGATTGATGAGGCGCTGAGGTCAGAGAATCCCCTGGAGATAGTACCTTCACAGGATACGAGCGGACATGGGACGTTTCTGGCCAGTATTGCGGCAGGAGGAGCCAACGTAGAGAACCAGTTTCTTGGAGCGGCGCCGGAATCTACGATAGCAGTGGTAAAGTTAAAAGAAGCCAAGCAGTATCTGAAAGATTATTATTTTATAGCCAGAGACGCCCAGTGTTATCAGGAGACAGATATCATGCTGGCAGTACGGTATCTTGACCGTCTGGCGAAGTCGCGGAATATGCCGCTTGTGCTGTGTATAGCACTTGGAACGAACATGGGAGGACACAATTCGACAACGCCGTTGGCGAGTATATTGGAAATGTATTCTAATATGGTGAAAAGAGCAGTCGTTGTCGGTGTGGGCAATGAGGCAAACCAGCGGCATCATTATATGGGGACTTTGACGAATATGTCTGACCGCAGGGAAGTGGAGATTCAGGTGAATAATGAACCTCTTGGGTTTGTACTGGAACTTTGGACGGAAACTCCCAATATTATCAGTGTTTCCCTCATTTCACCGTCGGGGGAACAGATTCCAAGAATCCCGATCCGCCAGAAGAGCAGTGAACTGTATCAGTTTGTATTCGAACGAACGGAAGTCCAGATCGATTACAGGCTTCTTGTTGAGCGGACAAATTCTGAACTTGTGATGTTTCGTTTCGCAAGACCGGCCAACGGGATCTGGAAAATTGTGGTGGAACCTGTTCAGATTGCGGATGGAATTTTTCATATGTGGCTTCCTGTCCGTGAGTTTTTGACGGGAGAAGTGTATTTTCTGCAGTCAAATCCGAACTACACAATTACAAGCCCCGGAAATGCGATTGCGCCGATTACCGTTGCTTATTACAATGGAGCGGATAATAGTATTGATATTAATTCCGGAAGAGGATATACTAGAAATGAGAGAATAAAACCGGATTTTGCGGCACCTGGAGTAGATGTTTTAGGCGCAGCGCTCAGGGGACAGTTCGTGAGGCGGACCGGTTCCAGTATTGCGGTGGGAGTGACGGCGGGAGCGGCAGCCCTCTTGCTGGAATGGATTGTCTACCAGTTAGGCGGCGAAGGAATTGATACGATTCAGATCAAAAGTCTGTTGATCCTTGGTACAGTCAGAGACCCTCTCAATACTTACCCGAACCGGGAATGGGGATATGGAAGAATGAATCTATACCGTACTTTTGATGAGGTGAGGCGGTATTGATAAGGAGATGAAAGGAGAAATTACAATGGGAGATTTTTTTGAAGATTTAGGGAAGAAGATCACGGAAACAGCCGATATGATCACGAAAAAGACAGAAAGGGTCATGGAGATTCAGAAACTGCAGAACCAGATCAGGAACCTTGAGAGAGCGAATGAAAGGGACCTGAGAGACCTTGGAAGAATGGTATTTGTGGCATATAAGACCGATGGGGATGTCAAAGAACCATATCATGAATTATGTGAGAATCTGAAACAGAGAGAAGAAATGATAGAAGATCTTAAAAATCAGCTGGAAGAGCTGCGCGGAAGCGGGAAATGCCCGGAATGTAATGCCACAGTCCAGGATGATATGGCATTTTGCCCACAGTGCGGTGCAAAGCTTGTGAAGGAGACACCGGAAGACGATATTTTCGAAGATGAAAGTGTTGTTTCGGAAACAGCTGCCGAAGAGACCGTTGCCGAAGAGACCGCTGATGAGGCAGACAAAGAAGCAGATGAGAACTGTACGTGCAGCAAGGGCGGGGAAAACAGCTGTGACTGCGGATGTGGATGTGATAAAGAAGAGGCTCAGGAAAGCTGTAAACCAGAAGAAGCGGAAGAAACCTGCGAAAAAAAGGAATGTGAAAGCGGTGAGTAGATGGCAGCAATAATCTGTGTAGCTGCAGCCTGTCTGCTTCTTGTGCTCGATCTGACTGTAAAACAGCATATTGAAAATCATATGGGAGACAGAGAGGAGCGGGAAATACTAAACGGAAAGGTTCTGCTTCGCAAGGTACATAATGAAGGTTTGATGCTGAATGCATTGGATCAGCACCCGAAAGCAGTGAAACTGCTGAATGGGGCAGCGGGAGTGATACTTCTTCTGTATTATATATGGCTGCTTATGAGAAAAGGACATTTCGTAAAGAAGGCGGGAGCCGCACTTATGACGGGAGGCGCTTTCAGTAATCTTTATGACCATATGGTCAGAGGATATGTCGTTGACTATTTCGGATTCAAAACGAAATGGAAGAAAGTGACGGATGTTACATTTAATCTCGCTGATATTTTTATATTTGCCGGCGGAATTATCATTATATTGACGTCCATATTTACAAAGAAAAAATAAGCCTGGCTAGTGCCGCAGCATGGAGAAATCCTGCTGCGGTATTTTGTAGTATAACGCGGAAAACGGGGTATGATATAGAGATAGGGGGAAAGGAGGAATACAATGCAGAAGGAAGAAATACTGGAAGAGATTCTGTCATATTACAGTACCAGGGAAAAGGAACTGAATCAGGAGGAACTGGTTGAGATGCTGCGGGAAATTCAGGAAGTTTTTGGGTGTATCAGCAAGGATATCCAGGAACAGGCAGCCAGGTATCTGAACATAAATATATCTATGATTGAGAATCTGATCCGGCTGTATCCAAGTCTGAAGGCATCCGAATCACGTCATACAATTACGGTGTGTATGGGAAGGCAGTGTCAGATGAAAGGCAGCGCGGAGATTATGGCAGCGGCAGAGAAGGTGTCAGGAGCCGGCAAGGGGGAGACGTCGAAGGATGGGCGGTTTTCACTGACCCAGAGAAGCTGCCTGAAGCATTGCCGGACTGCACCGAATCTGATGGTGGATGATGATTTATATACATTTGTAAAACCGGGAGATATCGAAAGAATTTTAAAGAAATACAAATAAAAAAGTCCCACTCTATATGCACCTTAAGTGCAGAGAGTGGGACTTTCAGATCAAGTTTCAATTATGCCGGCATTACATTAACAGCCTGAAGTCCTCTGTTGCCTTCCTGAACTTCATAAGTTACAGCCTGACCTTCGTCTAAAGTTTTGAATCCTTCAGATGCGATTCCTGAGAAATGTACGAATACGTCTTCTCCTGTAGCGTCATTTGTGATAAATCCGAAACCTTTCTGTGCGTTAAACCATTTAACTGTACCGTTATTCATGATAGGTACCTCCCTTTAAAATACTTGTATCTTTGAAACGTTGAAAATAAAAAATCACATATTTTTGTAAGAAATTAAACGTCTTAATTGCTTACAAAAATATGTGAATCCAATACAACATTTAAAATACAAATAAATACTAGCATGGAAAGCGTAAAAAGTCAAGATCAGCGGTAAAAAATAATTTGATTTGCGCGGCTTTTTTGAGGATGAGTACACGGTTATCACAAGTTTGAATAAAAGTTGTTATCACACACAGAAGATGTGGTGAAATGAAAAGAATAAAAGATAATTAAAAGAATATTTTTATAAAAACAATATAATTGAACTTTAATTCATTGATTTGTATTGATTATCAATGTTATTATAGAGATAAGAAAAAGTGATGATCGGAGGTGCAGGGGGGTATGAAGAAAATTTTTTTATTAGAATTAATGGTAATGATGCTGGTATTAGCCGGATGTAGCACAGAAAAAAGGAACGATGACAAGAATGAGGATCTGTCATGGCTTGATGGAGTTCTTCAATCGGAAGACGATATAAAATATAATGAGATTGAAGTAACTTCCTTAAAGGTATACGAGGATGGAACACAAGAAAAAGGTATTATGAAATATGAGATCGATCACAAAAATAATCGAATTCATATGAAGAGTGATGGTGACACTGGTGAATTAGAAATATACTATCAGCTGAAAGACGATGAGAAGGCAGACATGTATCTGCTTGTGGAAGATGGAAAATACCAGAAAAGTGAAGATGTTCCAATTAGTCAGACACAGATCAGCAGTATTCAGAAATTAGAGTCAATTTCCGGAGAATCAGAGGAATTTTCCTATGTAAAAGAAGAGGCAGCAAAAGGGGAAGAAGCTATTGTTGTGAAGCGGTTGAAAAAAGAGGTGCCCTATACAGCGAAAACGATGATTGAGGATGGAATTTTTACGGAAATGCAGATCGAATCAGAAAAAAATTTAAAAGAGGCATTCGATAAGATTGAAAAGGGGGTTGAAGAGTATTATTGGTTTTCAAAGAAAAACCATAAACTGATAAAACAGGAGATTGTAAACACACCGCTTGCGGTCATTGACTATTATATCAATGAGTCTCTGCAGTCTGGCGGGGAAGAAGATAGGCAGCCGGCAGAATGGACCGCTGTTTATATACGGAATGTAAATGAAGAACTTTCAGAAATTGAACTGCCGAAGGACAGCTGGTAAAAGCAGATAGCGTTAAAATGCAGCAGGTACACCCCAGCGTACCTGCTGCATTTTGGCCAATTATGAATGATTTTCTTTGAAAAATTCTTCGATCTGTCCTTGGATAATATTCATCAGTTTCGTTCTGGATTCAACGCTTGCCCAGCCGATATGTGGGGTGATCAGGAGCTTGCTTTTATCCTTCACTGAAAGCAGAGGACAGTCAGAAGCCATAGGTTCCTTGTGCAGTACATCAAGTCCGGCTGCACCTATGATACCGCTGTTCAGGGCATCGCAGAGAGCAGATTCGCAGACAATGGGGCCGCGGCCAAGATTCAGGAAGATACAGTGTTTTTTCATTTTTGCAAATGCATCCGCATCGATCAGGTTTTCGGTATCCTGATTCAGTGGTGCGTGTACGGAGATAATGTCTGAGGAGGAAAGAAGTTCATCAAAAGTAACCTGCTGGTAGCCCTCCTGGGGGCTGCGCCCGGAAGCGGAATAATAGATCACGTTGGCTCCAAACATCCCGGCGATATCCGCCACACGTCTGCCGATATTGCCAAGCCCTATGATTCCCCAGGTCTGCCCCTGAAGCTGATGAAATCTTTCGCTGAAATGGGTAAAGATCGTGTCATTGATATAACGGCCGCTCTTGACATAATCGTCATAATAGCTCAAATGCTCCATCAGATAGAACAGCATGGCAAAGGTATGCTGTGCCACACTTTCGGTAGAGTAACCGGCGACGTTTCGCCAGGCGATATTATGGCTTTCTAGATAATCTTTGTCGAGATTATTCGTTCCGGTGGCTGTGACGCACACCAGCTTCAGATGGCTGGCTGTTCCGATGGTAGATTCGTTGATTTCTGCTTTATTGAGGATAATGACATCTGCGTCTTTTACACGTTCTGGTATCTCAGCAGAAGTGGTGAAATCATAGCGGGTGACTTCTCCAAGTCTGTCAAAACCTGATAAATCAATATCTTCGCCGATGGATTTGGCATCTAAAAATACAAGTTTCATTTTTTATGGCCTCCTTGATATGTATTAAGTCCATTATTGCGGACATGACTATGATTGTCAAGAAAGGGTTGCATGTTTGACAAACAGCCCATGTGGGTTCTATAATAGAAATCATATGAAAAGTCCTCCGTTGGAGGAAATACCGGATAAGGAGATAAGGAATGATACAGGATATTGCACCGCATATTTATTCGAATGAGTTTAAGAATATACCGCCTCAAAAGGATAGTTATATATTGTTTTTTCAGGATCACAAGATTCTGACAGTGAAGCAGAAAGATGGAGAGACTGGATTTCCGAGGTTACAGGAATTGGAAGAACTAAATGATGGATTGTACGAGGACAGCATTTATCTGTTTTCCATTGATGAAGACAGATTTTATCTGGCAGATGATATCAGTTATCCGCCGCTTGCACAGTTTGAGATGGTGAATACACAGGAGTTTCGGACGATGAAGCCTCTTCACATGGCATTTGCGGGAATTACAGGGTTCCAGCTCTATAACTGGTACCGTTCCAGAAGATACTGCGGAGGCTGCGGCAAACGGATGGTGTCTGATGACAAAGAACGGATGGTGAAATGCCCCAAATGCGGACAGATGGAATACCCGAAAATTTGTCCGGCAGTGATTGTTGGCATTACCCACGGGAACCGTCTGCTGATGTCAAAATATGCAGGGAGAGAGTATAAAAAATATGCTCTGATAGCTGGATTTAACGAGATAGGGGAAAGCATCGAAGATACCGTCAGAAGAGAAGTGATGGAAGAAGTCGGACTGAAGGTGAAAAATATCCGTTATTATAAGAGCCAGCCATGGTCATTTACGGATACACTGTTAATGGGCTTTTTCTGCGATCTGGATGGGGAAGAGGAAATTACTCTGGACAGAGAAGAACTGGCGATGGCAGAGTGGTTTGAAAGGGAAGATATTCCGGTGACGGAGAAAAATATCAGCTTGACTAATGAAATGATTATAAAATTCAAAAATGGCGAAGTGTAACAGAAAAAGAATACGCAGGGTGTTGACATTTCCAGTTTTCACGGCTATACTGATTAACAGAAGAGCATTTGCGATTATATCTACATATAATTTGCAGGTGCTTTTTTTGTGCTGACAATGAGTCGAATAGATTCGTGCCTGCACGAAAATCTATTTGACGAATGTCCATCACTGAACAGCTATGCTGTGAAGTGATGGTGTCAGCAGGGAGCGAATGGTTTACCAGTCGGTCCCTAACAATGAGCCGAATGGCTTCGTGCTTGCACGAAAAGCCATTCGGCGAATGTACGACATCGAACAGCTCTGCTGTGAGATGTTGTGTTAACGTAATCGAGCTTGCTCGATTTTGACAATGAGTGGAATAGATTCGTGCCTGCACGGGTTAGCGATGCATTTTACATAGAAACGGTAACTTTGGGGAATAAAAAAGGAAAGGAAGGTTTATAAATGAAGAGAAATTATAAAGAAATTGGGGTTGACATTTTAGTTGATTTTGTCGGTGGAATGCTCATTGCAGTGGGGATCTATAATTTTGCAGTGAAAGCAGGATTTCCGATGACTGGATTTTCAGGAATTGCGTTGATATTTTATCACGTGTTTGGTCTGCCGATCGGTACAATGACAATGCTTCTGAATATCCCGGTTGTACTGTTGTGCTACAAACTGCTTGGAAGGCAGTTCTTTCTTGTGTCACTGAAGACGATGATTATATCTTCTGTTCTGATGGACGTTGTGGCGCCGATGCTGCCGGTATATACCGGAGACCGGATGCTTGCTGCGATATGTACCGGTGTGTTGTCAGGACTTGGATATGCCATGATCTATATGAGAGGTTCTTCTACAGGAGGCGCTGATTTTATTATTATGGCGATGAAAGCTTTGAAGCCGCATATGTCAATCGGACAGATCGCATTTGGAATTGATTTTCTGATTATCATTGCAGGAGGATTTATCTACAAGGAAGTGGATGGAATTATCTACGGTCTGATTGTTACTTTTATTCTGTCTGCGGTTGTAGATAAAGTTATGTATGGAATAGATTCTGGTAAAATGACATTGATTGTCACCAAGAGGGGTGACGAAATTGCCACTGCGATTGATGAATATTCCGGAAGAGGTTCTACTATTCTGAAGGGGGAAGGAAGTTATTCCAAGGAAGAGAAGCAGGTCGTGATGTGTGCATGCAATAATAAACAGATGTATACGATCAGAAAGAAAGTAAAAGAACTTGATCCGAAGGCATTTACTGTAATTATGGAGTCAAATGAAGTGGTCGGAGAAGGGTTTAAAGATAAATAGCATATATAAGAGGAGCGGTGTAAGATAGAGTAATTTCTATTCCTGCACCGCTCTTTTTTGTTGTTGTTATTTTGCGTAAAGTTTTACAAGTTCTACAATTACGTCTGTAGCTTTGTCCATACCTTCTACGGTAGCGTGTTCATAAGGTCCATGGTATCCGTGTCCGCCGGTTCCGAGGTTCGGGCATGGAAGGCCTTTGAAACTTAACTGGCATCCGTCTGTGCCGCCGCGGATCGGAATTACATTCGGCTCTACTTCAGCAGCTTCGCAAGCAAGTTTCGCGTTGTCGATCAGGTGCATACAGTCTTTGATAATGCATGCCATATTTTTATACTGTTCGATGAAGGTAAGTTTTACAGTACCTTCGCCCCATTTCTGATTCATATCTTTTTCAATCAGGCGGAGTGTATTTTTACGTGCTTCGAAGAACTCATCATTGTGGTCACGGACAATATAATGAAGGTGAGCGCTGGCAACCTCTCCGTCCATGCTCATAAGGTGATAGAAACCTTCATATCCTTCCGTTCCTCTTGGAGTTTCGAATCCTGGAAGCATAGAGTTGATCTCCATTGCTACAAGGCTTGCGTTGATCATTGTATCTTTGCTGGAGCCAGGATGTACATTAAATCCTGTAATTTCGAAGTTTGCTTTGCACGCATTGAAATTCTCGAACTGGATTTCACCTTCTCCGTCTCCGTCCAGAGTGTATCCGAAGTCTGCGCCGAATTCTTCTACATTGAAGTGAGAAGCGCCTGTTCCGATTTCCTCATCCGGTGTAAATGCTACACAGATCTTACCATGAGGAATATTTTCATTGATGACGCGTTCCAGCATTGTCATGATTTCTGCGATTCCGGCTTTGTCATCAACACCAAGTACTGTTGTACCGTCAGAGGTAATCAGAGTACGTCCTTTTAAACCTGGAAGATGCGGAAAATCTTTTACTGTCAGTGTGCGGCCGCTGTTCCCCAAACACAGGTCTCCACCGTCATAGTTTTCCGTGATTACAGGTACAATATCATGATCACAGAAATCAGATACCGTATCCATATGTGCAATAAATCCTAATTTTGTTTTGTCTTCATATCCCGGTGTTGCAGGAAGAGAAGCGTATACGTAGCAGTTACCGTCGTCATGTGCGTCGGAAAGCCCAAGTTCTTTTAATTCCTCCACAAGTATTTTCGCCAGATCAAACTGACATTTGGATGACGGAACTGTTTCACTGTTCTCATCACTTGGCGTGCGGACTACAACGTAGTTCAGTAATCTTTCATAAGCTCTCATTTTCATCATTCCCCTTTCATTTTATCGAGCTGAAACTATCTCTATTATAGCCAATGTACCAGAAGATAACAAGCTTAATTTGTGTAAAATCACAGTACCGGGAAGGCGGCCTGGGACAGGTCCTGTCATTCGTCTTTCCGGGGTCTTAATATTTTTTTAATGTGCAGAAATGAATCTAAACAGGATCTTAACAGTTCCCGCGGTGATATTAGCACGGTCTTAACATGGATCGGTCTACAATAAACGTATAAAAAGAGAAGACTGTAACAGTGGGAAAAGAGGGTGAGAAATATGTTGATCAAGGCAATTGCGGTTACCGCATGTGCAGTTTTGCTGTATATATATGGGATGTATCTGATGAAAAAAATTGACCGGTTTCTGGAAGTGAACCACAGACAGGAACCTGTCTGTCCGGTTTGCAGGGAAAATGCGATTGTATTTGGCAGCGGGAAGGCTGTGAAACAGATCTGCGAAATACTCAGGGAACATAAAGTTCATCCGGTCTGTGTGAAAGAAGTGGGATTTAAAAGGGAAGAGGGAAACATCCGTTATATCATTACCGTCTCGGCATCCGATGTTGATAATCTTACCATGTGCCGGCTGGCAGGAAAATTCTATGATCTGAGAGGCAGTTACAGCATATGCAATGAGGAGGAAAACCGCCATATGTATAAAAGAGCGGCAGTGGATGTATTGACCAGAGAAGAAATCATACAGAAAATCTGTGAGTTTTCTGAAGAAAAGGAGCAGGTGGGATATGAGCGTATTATATAAACGACTGACACAGACACAGATGATAGTGATCGGATATGTTCTTGTGATACTGACAGGCACGCTGCTTTTAATGCTTCCGGTATCATCGAAATCCGGGGAAGTGACGGGATTTGCAGATTCGCTTTTCACCGCCACATCTGCATCCTGTGTCACCGGGCTGGTGATTGCAGATACCTTCCGCCACTGGTCAGTCTTTGGCCAGTGGGTCATCCTGGGGCTGATCCAGATCGGCGGACTGGGCTTTATGACAATTGGAGTATTTTTCGCCATATTGCTGCGGAGAAAAATCGGACTAAAAACAAGGGGAGTACTTCAGGAAAGTGTCAATTCGCTTCAGATTGGAGGGATTGTCCGCCTTGCCAAGAAGATTATGAAAGGAACGATATTTTTCGAGGGAATCGGAGCAGTCATTTTATCAACAAGGTTTATTCCGGAGATGGGCTTTTTGAAAGGGCTCTATTATGGGATTTTTCATTCCGTTTCTGCGTTCTGCAATGCGGGATTTGACCTGATGGGGGCAGGGGCAGCATACACTTCCTTTACAGGATACTATGATGACTGGGTGGTGAATCTTACCATCATGTCTCTGATTATCATCGGGGGAATTGGGTTCTTTGTATGGAGTGACATCTCCGTCCACAGGGGCAGTATCAAGAACTACAGCCTCCATACGAAGATTGTGCTGATCACAACAGCCGCGCTCGTGTTTGGCGGGGCAGTCCTGTTTTATGTGTTTGAATATTCCGGATTATTTTCAGGGATGACAGAAAGCGGCAAAGTCCTGAGTTCCCTGTTCAGTTCGGTGACCGCAAGAACTGCGGGATTTAATACCGTGGATACAGCCTCACTTAGTGACAGCAGTAAAATGCTGACGATGATCCTGATGTTTATCGGGGGAAGTCCTGGTTCTACAGCGGGCGGTATTAAGACGACGACATTTGTAGTGCTGATGGTCTATGTGAGGGCGAATCTGAAAAATGAGAAATACTGTAACATTTTTAACCGCCGGCTGGATGACGGCGCGATCAGGAAAGCAAGTACGGTGCTCTGTACGAATCTGTTTCTGGCGGTAGCGGCTACTTTGATGATCTCATCGATGGAAGCGGTGGGGCTTATGGATATACTGTTTGAAGTATTATCGGCGATCGGGACAGTTGGCATGTCAACCGGGATTACAAGAAGTCTTGGAACAGGATCGCAGATTGTGCTGATTTTTCTTATGTACTGCGGCAGAATCGGAAGTCTCACTTTTGCACTTTCATTCAGAGGACATAAGCAGCAGGCACCGGTGACACAGCCGGTGGAAAAGATTACGATTGGGTAGAAGAGAGGGAAAGGAATATGAAATCAATATTAATTATAGGACTTGGACGTTTTGGACATCATTTGTGCAGTAATATGATGAATCTTGGCAACGAGGTAATGATCATCGACCGGGATGAGAATGCGATGGCGGATCTGCTGAATATCGCTACGGCAGCGAAAGTCGGCGACTGCACGAATGAAGAAGTATTGAGAAGTCTCGGGGTGGGAAATTTTGATCTCTGTTTTGTCTGCATTGGCTCGAATTTTCAAAGCAGTCTGGAGATTACAAGCCTGGTCAAAGAACTGGGAGGCAGATATGTAATCAGCAAGGCAAACCGGGATATACATGCAAAGTTCCTTCTGAGAAATGGTGCAGACGAAGTGTTTTATCCTGACAGGGACATTGCGGAGAGGCTTGCGGTAAAACATAGCGCGAACCATGTATTTGACTATATCGAGCTGACAGAAGGATATTCCATTTATGAGATTCCGCCGATGCACAGCTGGATCGGAAAAAGTATCCGCCAGGTCGATATCCGGGCGAAATACCATGTCAGTATCATTGGGGTTAAGCAGGAAGGAAAGCTTCAGATTCTTCCGCATGCGGATTATGTACTGAATGGAGGAGAACATCTGATGCTGATCGGTCTGAAACAGGATGTTGATAAAATCTTGTCAAATATGCGCTGATGATGATAGAATAAAAGAAACTTAAGGATTTGGGGCTGGCACTGTAAATGTGCCAGCTCTGGGCATTTTGGAAGGAATGTTAAACATATGCAGATCGCAGGATTGAAATTACCCAAACAGACAATGAAATATATACTGCGCTTTATAGCAATTATGGTCTGTACGACTGTCTTTTCCATACTTCTGAGCAGGGCAGGGATCGGAAAAGAGAATACACTGATGGTTTTTATGGTGGGAGTGCTTTTGATTACAGCTTTCACCGGAGGATATCAGTATGGAATTGTAGGCTCCATCTCAAGTGTCATGATATTTAATTATTTCTTTACGGCGCCGCTCCATACATTTGCGATTACAAATTCCAATGATATTGTGCTGATTGTGTTTTTTTTACTGGCATCCTTTATTTCTTCCAGCCTGACTGTGAGATTCCAGCAGCAGCTTAAGATATCCAAGCAGAATGTACAGATTGCCAATCTGCTCTATGAGATGTCAGAAAGCTTCATTAATGTGACCGGCAAAGAAAATATTGTGGAGCTTGGAATCCAGTATATATATGAACATACACATTATGAAAGTGCCGTGGAACTTCTGGATGAGACGGTGGTAGACGGGGCAAAAGGGGAGTATACATCGAAAGACTATATGATGTTTCCGATCATCGGACTGACGAAACAGATTGGAATATTGAGAGTATATAATCACAATCAGGGTTTGACCAAAGAGGAAGAACTGCTGATTAAGACGGCTGCGAACCAGACCGGTATCGCGCTTGACAGGGAGATGATCTATGCCCAGCAGGAAGAGACCAAGGTTCAGATGGAGAAGGAGCATATGAAGAGCAGTATGCTTCGGAGTATTTCCCATGATTTCAGGACACCCCTTACCGGGATTATCGGAGACTGCGGATATCTGCTTGAGGCAGAGGAACTGGAGGCCGAGACAGTCAAGCAGCTGGCCGGGGATATCAGTGAACAGTCGCTGTGGCTGATGAAAATGATGGAGAATGTCCTGAGTATGACGAAGATTGAAAGCGGGCAATTCTATGTTGACAAACAGCCGGAAGTGGTAGATGATATAGTTAATGAGGCTGTAACCCATGTCATCGGATTGAAGGATAAACGCAGGTTTTCTGTCTCTCTTCCCGACGATGTTATCGTTGTGGATGCAGACGGCAAGATGCTGATTCAGGTGGTAATTAATCTTTTGGATAATGCAGTAAAGCATACGAAAGAGAACGGTAGAATTTCATTAGGCGTATCTTATCGGGGCGGGAAAGCCTTTTTTCAGGTTGAGGACGACGGTGAGGGCATTGAAGAGGGAATGGAAGAGAAGATCTTTGATGAGTTCGTATCACTGTCGGGGACTCATTCTGATAAGAAAAGAGGAATCGGCCTTGGCCTGACAATATGTAAAGCAGTAGTGGATGCACATGGGGGACGCATATGGGCTGAGAACAGGATAGAAGGCGGAGCCAGGTTTATGTTCTGGCTGAACGCAAGACAGGTAGGAATGGATGGAAGATAAAAAAGAGATACTGATCGTTGAAGATGATAAATATATTCTGAATTTCATATCGATGACTCTGAAAAAAGAGGGGTACGGGTATGTGACGGCGAAGTCAGCGGCAGAGGCCTCCAGCCTTTTTTATGCGAATCAGCCGGATCTTGTCATACTTGATCTTGGGCTCCCTGACCGGGATGGGATGGAAGTGATCGCGGCAATACGGGAGAGATCCGCAGTACCGATCATCGTTGTCTCTGCAAGGCAGGAAGAGAAAGAGAAAATCAAAGCCCTTGATCTCGGAGCGGATGACTATGTTACGAAGCCGTTTTATATGGGAGAGCTGATGGCGAGAATCCGCGCGGCTTTCAGAAAATCAGCGGCAGTAAAAAATGAATTTACCGGGGATGTATTTGAATGTGATTATCTGGTTGTCGATAATGAGAAGCATCAGGTACTGGTAGATGGATGTGAGATTCATCTGACACCGATTGAATTTAAAATATTGAACCTTTTGATTATGAACAGAGGAAAAGTTCTGACACATAATTATATTATTGATGAGATCTGGGGGCACATGGAAGGTGTTGAACCGGGGAACCTCAGAGTTTTTATGGCGACATTGCGCAGAAAAATTGAAAAGGAGCCGGCAAATCCAAGATTTATCCTGACAGAGGTAGGTGTTGGGTATCGGTTCAGAGAGCAGCAGTAAGCAGGTTTGCGGAGGAATCTGGGATGGAAAATCAGACAGCGGCAGGGTTTACTTATAGTGAAGATAAGCTTTATCCGGCATTAATAAAGAGTACGGATGATTATATTTATGTGTGCAACATGAAGACGGGAGTATTCTGTTATCCGCCGAATATGGTGGAAGAATTCGGACTTCCGGGGAGAGTGATGGCAGATGCGCTTGATTTCTGGCGTCTAAAGATCCATCCAAATGACTGGGATACATTTCTTGAGGCAAACATGGAAATTGTCAGCGGGAAATCAGAGAGCCATTCTGTAGAGTACAGGGCAATGAATAAGGATGGAGAGTGGGTCTGGCTTCGGTGCCGCGGGAATCTGGAGCGTGACAGCGAGGGGAATCCGGAAGTTTTTGCAGGAATTATTACCAATCTTGGGAAGAAGAATAAGGTGGATCCTCTGACAGGGCTGTTTAATAAATATGGTTTTGAAGCGAAATGTACAGATAATCTGGAGAAATGGGGCAGCCGGGAAACGATATTTATGAAGATAGATATTGATGACTTTCACAGAATCAACCGTCTTTATAATCTGCAGTTTGGAGATGAAGTGATCCGGATCATTGCCCAGCGGATCCAGTCGCTTCTGCCGGTGAACACAATGCTTTACCGTCTGGACGGGGATGAATTTGTAATTGTGATAAAAGACGGCGGAGCGCAGGATGCATGTACGCTTTATGAGAAGCTGAAAAGTTCTTTCAGCCGTCAGCAGGTTTTTGATAATAAGAAGTTCTACTGTACATTATCCTGTGGCTGTGTGGCGATTCCGAAAGATACGGATAATTATGAGGAACTTTGCAAATATCTGGATTGTGCTGTGGAGTATGCGAAAAAGCGTGGAAAAAACAGAATGGAATTCTTTACCGATGAGTTGATCAGCCATAGTGAGCGTTCCATTGACCTGACAGAAATTCTCCGCGAAAGTATGGAGAATGGATTTGAGGGGTTCCAGATGTATTACCAGCCGATTGTGGACAGAGAGCAGAATCTGGCAGGCGCAGAAGCGCTGGCACGGTTCAGATGCGATAAATACGGTGAGATTTCCCCGGTAGAATTTATCCCCCTGCTTGAAAGCAGTGGTCTGATTCTGGAAGCCGGAAAATGGATTTTTGCAGAGGCCGCTTCGAGATGTAAAAAGTGGCTGCGCATGAAACCGGACTTTCAGATGGGAATTAACCTTTCCTGTCTGCAGCTGGAAGATGAATCGCAGGCCTCTTACATGAAAAAGGTGGTCAGCGACCTGGGGCTTCATCCGGGGAATCTTGTTTTAGAGGCTACAGAGAGCCATCTGGCAGCAAATATAGGGAAATTTTATGAGACACTCCGGCAGATACAGGAGATGGGGATTTATACGTCTATGGATGATTTCGGGACAGGATATTCCTCCCTTGGCATTCTGAAGCAGGCTCCGTTTAACATTGTTAAAATTGACAGAACGTTCGTAAAAGGAATCAAAGACAGCCAGTTTGACTATACGTTTATAAAGCTGGTAGTGGAACTGTGCCACATCAATGGTATCGGCGTATGTATTGAGGGTGTGGAAGAAAGGGAAGAACTTCTGACTCTGCATACGATTGATCTGGATTATATGCAGGGATTTTTATTTGGAAGGCCGATCCCTCCCGATGAATTTGAACGGAAATTTTTTAATATGCAATAAGTATAAGAGGCTGCCTGCGAAGGCAGCCTCTTATTATTGAAAGTGATGCTTGGTAAGGAAATGATCGATGATAAAGTTATATTCGGCCGCATGGGTAAACAGTCCAAGATGACCTGCATGATTTACGACCGTAAGCTGGGCATCCGGAATGGAGTCTGCAACCGACTGGGTATATTTCTTACGCATGAGATCACTGTCTCCTGCAATTACAAGCGCCGGGACATGGATTGTTTTTAACTCTTCCGGAGGGATTTCCCAGGAAGGTTCGGATGCTTCTTGGGAGGTTTTCCTGCGTTTCACCGGAAGATGGAATTTCTCCAGGAGACTGTAGATTTTATCTTCCGCCTGATTCAGAGTCCGGATCAGCGGCTTCAGATTCTCTGAAGGAAGATTCAGGCTGGTAACGATAAATCCCAGTATCCTTTGCGGGAAGTGAAGAGCCAGTTCCAATACAGTATTGCCCCCGTCACCAAAACCGAGGAACAGCGCTTTAGGTATTTTCAAATAGTCAAGTACCATCAGGGCATCCTGGGCAAGAAGCTCTGGAGTCAGTACATATGGCCCGAGAGAAGAAGGACCGTGTCCTCTTGTGTCAATCAGGATGCAGCAGCAGTGGTCTTTGAAATATTCTACCTGCTGCGAGAACACCTGATGTTTCTGGCCGTTCCCGTGAAGAAGAACAAGAGGGGTGCCATTCCCTGTCATTTCATAGTATACAGATGCACCGTCAGGTGTAATCAGTGTGCCGGAAGAAGGAACCGAAAAAGAAGGTGCCTGCTGTATGCGCATCCGGTGGGTTTTGTTCCAGCGGCTTGCCTGCCGGTGGTTCCAGTGCCTTTCAGTTCTTTTGGGATTATTCATGCCTTTTATCCTCCGTTCATACCGTCTGTTTGGAAACTGTTTTTTCAAACACGCTCAAATCTAAGATTATTATATACCAGACTTTGCTTTAATACAATCTGGTAAGGAGTAAATTACAGATGCCGTCAAAATGCATAAAAAATATGTGTTAATTCTATGACAATTATTGACTATTACCATATGCCATGATAAAATTTGCCTAGCAATAAATAATATGCAGCATCGGTTGATGGATTCGGGAGAGACTGTAAAGCAGCGCCGAAGGTGAAGTTGTAGTAAACTCTCAGGCAAAAGGACCGGATCCGGACGAAACTCTGGAAAGTGTAAAACACACCCACGAAGCAATTCGCCTTTCGATAAGGAGAAGAATCTTTCAGGTAAGAAGACAGAGACACATAAAAGCACATAGAGAGGCTGTTTATGTGTCTTTTTATGGTACAGCGTTTCCTGACGGTTTCATTGGATCAGTCGTCCGCTGTACCAGATAATCTCAGGTGTACACGTTTCAGTGCAGAGGACAGAACCGGTAGAAAAGGAGGAAATAATGAGTTATCCAGAAGAATTAAAGTACACAAAATCCCATGAATGGGTGAAGTATCTGGACGATACGACAGCACTGGTCGGATTGACAGATTATGCCCAGGAGGCATTAGGTGATCTTGTATTTGCGAATTTACCAGAGGTGGGAGATGAGATGGAAGCCGGAGAAAGTTTCGCAGATGTAGAGTCTGTGAAAGCAGT
>Ga0192280_1053_pt1 | contig 24266 bp, 29 predicted proteins | sample Koala_Koa24_M3_FD_131249 | JGI IMG/M metagenome (GOLD analysis project Ga0192280, IMG submission 131249) | Enriched cells from koala feces incubated with labeled cellulose particles, San Francisco Zoo, California, United States - Koala_Koa2-4_M3 ... | reverse complement strand
TGCAAACTCCGTGAACATTTCAAGATAAGCCTGATAGGGGTTATATAGTATTCTTTCAAGGTAATGCACGGCTATCTGCCTTATCTCATCGATAATTTCATCGGCAATGTCGTTTAAAGACCCGTAGCATCTGTAATAGGTGGATCTGGAAACGCCTGCCCGCTTTACAAGCTCCGTAACGGTTATTTCGGAAAAATCCTTTTTGCCCATAAGCTGGAGAAGTGCGACCTTGATACATTCCTTTGAAAGCTCGCTTGCCTCTTTGTTGGAAAGCCTTTATATGTCACGTTTTTCAAGCTCGGTCTGCATAATAGCATTCCCCCATATCTCAATATTGTAGCGGTGGAACAATATCGCCGCAAAGTGTCGGTTTACGGCTTTATGATATTGATTTTCCCGTGGCTTTTCGATATAATTACAGTGATACATATGCACCGCAGTAACAATTGTATCATATTTTTTGACTTATGTCAATGGATAGGAGTAGATGTTTATGAAGTTTTTGAAGGAAAACATTACTAATCTTGTAATCTGTCTTTGTGAAATAGTAATCGGCATAGTCCTTATTGTTAATCCCGTGGGCTTTACATCGGGAGTTATCATAGCAATGGGTATTTTCCTGCTGATACTGGGTATTGCCAATGCAATAGGGTATTTCCGCACGCCGCCGGAGGTGGCAGCAAGGGGACAGGGACTGACGCTGGGCATTATCTATTTGGCAATAGGTATCTTTTGTGTGGCAAACTCCCGGTGGTTTGTGGCCGTATTCCCGCTGCTGACCGTATTGTACGGGGTGTTTATCCTTGTTATGGGGCTTGTAAAGATTCAGTGGATGGTAAACCTTATTAGGCTGAAAAGAAAGCAGTGGTTTGTGGCGCTTGTCAGTGCAATAATTTCCTTGGGCGCGGCATTCATAATATTCAATAATCCCTTTGCAACCACAGCCGCACTGTGGACATTCTCGGCGATAATGCTGATTGTGGACGCAATACTGGATATTATAACTATTTTTTACAAGAATAAGGTTGAATCCGATGCCAAGGCAGAGGAAGAAATTCTCAAAAAAGAACCTGCCGTTGAGGTAGAATCGGAATAAATTCATAATGATAGGGGAAGGTACAGAAAATATCTCCCTCTTGATTTTTTTGTAAATTCATAAAATATCTATTGACAAAATGCAATATTTGTGATAAAATACTCTTGTTGTTCGCCGGTATGATGGAATTGGCAGACGTGGCAGACTCAAAATCTGCTGGGGCGACCCGTGTCGGTTCGAGTCCGACTACCGGCACTTAAATCGGCGGTCAGTGATTATATATTGCTGACCGCCTTTTGTGTATAATAACGGGAGGTTTTGGCTATGTATTCTGTAATTGCAACAGCTGAGGTATCGCAGGATTTTACATCGGAGGCGCAGGAGGTAATGGCTGCCGTCGAGTCGGGAGATGTTGATGTGTCCATGCTTTCAAGCCTTCGGGACGCTTTTGTGGCGTATCTGCCCACGATTATCCTTGCAATAGTCATATTTGCGGTGGGTATGCTTGTCACAAGGATAGTTACGGGCGTCACCGACAAGGCTATGGGACGTTCACGGATAGAGCCTACCGCACAAAGCTTTATAAAGTCGCTGATTAAGATAGTGCTTACGGTTTTTGCGGCTATTATCGCTCTTTCCGCACTGGGAGTGCCTATGACCTCTATAATTACAACTATCGGTGCGGCAGGACTGGCAGTAGGACTTGCATTGCAGGACAGCCTTTCAAATTTAGCCGGAGGTGTGATAATTCTTTACTCCAAACCCTTTGTAAAGGGCGATTACATAAGCACCAACGGCGTTGAGGGAACTGTAGAAGAAATAACCATTTTGAATACAAAGCTTATTACCATTGACAATAAGGTGATTTTCATACCAAACGGCTCTGTGTCGGGAGCTACTCTTGTAAATTACAGTACCGCCGAGAAAAGGCGTGTTGACCTGAACTTTGAAATTTCAGGGGATTCGGATTTCCGCAGAGCCTCCGAGATAATCACAAGCGTTTCCCACAATCACCCCAAGGTTTTGGAGAATGAGGAAATCAGCGCAAGGGTTTCCGCACTTTCCGAAAACAGCATTACCATTACCTCAAAGGTATGGTGTAAGCAGGGGGACTATTGGGACGTTACCTACGACCTTTTGGAGCAGATTAAGTCGGCACTGGTTAAGGAGGGGATAAAAGCCCCCGGTACAAGGCTTTTGGTTGAGGAAAAGGATGTTTCCGTGAAGTAAAAAAGGTATACTGATTGGTGTATGCGAGTACAAATCGGAATACTTGAGGTGTCAGATGAAAATAGATCATATTGCAATGTATGTAAACGACTTAAAGGCTGCGAGACAGTTTTTTGAGAAATATTTAGGTGCAAAGTCAAATGAGGGCTATCATAATAAGAGTACAGGCTTCAAATCTTATTTTTTGTCATTTGATGACGGCACCCGTTTAGAGATTATGAGTAAGCCCGATATGCAGAATTTGGATAAGCCGATTAGCAGGACCGGCTATGCTCACATTGCGTTTCGTGCAGGAAGCAAAGAACTTGTAAACGAACTGACTAATCGTTTAAAACAGGATGGCTATGAAGTTATAAGCGGCCCACGCATCACAGGGGATGGGTATTATGAGAGCTGTATTGTAGGAATCGAAGGAAATCAGATAGAAATCACAGTATAACCGTTCCGGTTTATCAACTTGAACTTAACACAATAATATCTAAGAGCGACTTTAATGATGTTTATCACATCATTATCAGCTTGCCAAACAAATGCAGAATCGGGGCAAATGAAAACTCTCCGGAATATTTTACAACACGAAACACGGTTAAAGAGGTGCGGGAAACAAGTATTAAAGTAGTGTCAAGCACAACCAACATCACTTCCGGCGAATTGGAGGTTACAACAGCTGAATATCCCGAAAATATTATTTCAACGGAGTTTGCTACAGATATAGGCGAAATTTCCAAAACTGCTATTGAAACGGAAATTGAATATTCGGATTGGACTACATTGTTAGGCGGCAGTCGGATTTGACTGCCGCCTTTGTTCTATTACACTGAAATTCAGCATAAGATAAATCAAGATAAAACTTCTTCCGAAAGGGTGGTCTAACGGTAATGAATATGGGTGTAATGAAATATTTCAGCGGACAGGTCTACACGGCATTTTCAGCCGCCCCGCTTGAAAATGTAAGGGAAATACGGTTAAGGGCGGGCGAGCCGCTCTCCATATCCGATTCAAAGGGAATAAGAATAATAGGCAGGAACGGTGACCTTGTACAATCGGGAGAGGGATTTATTACTTCTGCCGATGATGTCCGCAGAACCTTTGAGGCAATTTGCCGTTATTCCGTCCACACGTTTCAGAACAGCATTAACAGCGGCTACATAACCGTTGACGGCGGTCACAGAGCGGGAATTTGCGGAACGGCGGTCTATACTTCAAACGGTGAAATTGAGAATGTCCGTAATATAAGCAGTATTTGTCTTAGAATAGCATGGGAAATAAAGGGTGTGGCGGATAAGATTTATAGTCAGACCATGTGCATGAAGCCCTGCGGCGTGCTTATAGCAGGTCCTCCATGTTCGGGAAAAACCACCATGCTCCGCGACCTTTGCAGACAGCTGGGAAACAGCTATGCCGTAAGCCTTATTGACGAAAGAAGCGAAATTGCCGCAGTGTCAATGGGCGTTCCCCAGAATGATGTGGGAACGTTCACCGATGTCTTTTGCGGTTACGGTAAAACCGACGGCATAATGATGGCGATAAGATCCATGGCCCCGCAGGTAATAGTTTGTGACGAAATAGGCTCGGATGCCGATATGAACGCCATAAGAATTGCCGCACTAAGCGGAATAAGCACAGTGGCGACAGTCCATGCCGCGGATGCATATGATCTGATCTATCGGGATAATATTATGCAGGCGTTTTGTGACGGAATATTCAGATATGCGGTTTTTATGGATCAGCGGCGGGTAAAAGGGATCATGAGCGCATTGTCGCTTATGGAAAAGAGGCGATCGAGAAATGAAGCTTTTGGGAATATTGCTGCTGCTGTCAATGTCAACGGCAGTGGGAATGATTGCGTCAAACAGCCTGAGGGATCGTGTTCATCAGCTGCGAATGATACGGCTGATGACGGAAAAAATCCGTCTGATGATACGATATGAGGGGATAACCGTTTTTGAAATGGCAAAACGCTGCGCGGAGGACGAATCCTTGAAAAAGCTGGATTTTGCTGCGGAGCTTGGGCGCTGCTGCAGGGAGGACAGGGAATTTTTTCTTTCATGGAAGGATGCCGCCGATAAATCGAGAGGTGTACTTACCGACAGTGATTATTCTCTGCTTATTCGCATAGGATGTGTATTGGGAACAACGGACTGTGAGGGACAGCTTTCGGCATTGTCGGGAATACTTGCGCAGATAGACAGTGCAGTCGTTGATGCTGAGGAGCAGTATAAGGCAAAGGGCAGGCTTTACCGTTCACTTGGCGCTATAGCGGGCGCGGCAATAGCCGTGATAGTTATTTAATCTGATCCCCTCTGTCGTAAGGAGCGTTAAAATGGATATTGAGCTGATTTTTAAAATAGCCGGCGTGGGGATAATAGTTGCCGTGCTGAACCTGCTGCTGAAAAAGGCGGAGAGGGACGAGCAGGCGCTGATGATTACCCTTGCCGGACTGATAGTGGTGCTTACCATGATAATCGGTGAGATACAGGAGCTGTTTGAAACAATAAGGAATGCTTTCGGAGTGTAGAAGCCATGGATGACATAAATCTCATAGGGGCATTGGGAATATGCATTGCGGCGGCGGCCCTCTGCCGTGTTTTGGATAACGGCGGCAGGGAGTACGGAGTTTTGCTGAAAACCGCAGCTGTTGCGGCAGTGGTGATAGCCGCTGTTTCCGCGCTTTCACCCATTATTTCGGAAATAGAAGCGCTGTACGGAAAAACCAACGGAAACAGTTTGTACCTTACGATTATGCTAAAGGCTGTGGGTATATGCTTTCTTACACGCTTTGCTGCGGATATCTGTCGTGACAGCGGAGAAACGGCGCTTGGGAGTGCCGCCGAAACCGTTGGGAAAATTTCTCTTTTGCTGCTTGCGCTGCCGCTTTTTGAAGCGGTGACACAGACCATAGAGAGGCTGTTGTAAATGAAAATACTTTTGTCGCTGATTATAAGCATAATCTGTTTGATTACATTTTCGGGGAACAGGATTTCTGCGGAGGAGGACAATTCAGCCGATTTATCCGTGAAGTTCGGAATAGATGAGGATTTTACCGAAGAGGTTATGGGAGATGAAACCGATGCCGCACGATTTTTGCGGGAAAACGGTATCACTGCCGACAGTGCCGACGGAATTACGGGACTGTCCCCAAGGACGGTATTTGCCTATATATGGGATAAGGCGAAAAGCAGTGTGACAGAGCCGCAAAGAGTGCTTATCGCAGCGCTTTTCGTAATAATATTCTCCGCGGCGGCAGGGGCTTTTTCCGATTCGGTGGGGGAAGGGACGTCCGGCGAGGTTTGCCGTATTATAAGCGTCCTTGGGGCTGTAGCCACAGTTGCACCCGCAGCGGAGAAATGTATCGAAACGGCGGAAACCACCTTAACATCGGGCGGAGATTTCATGCTTTGCTATGTTCCCGTTTTTGCATCGATTGCGGCAGCGGCGGGAAACGTCACCTCGGCGGCGGCATATAACGCCTCGATAATTGTTGCGGCAAAGGCTGCCGTGGAAATAATGTCCCAAATACTTATGCCTGTGCTTTCCGTCTGTATGGCAATGGGAATAGTAGATTCTATAACATCAACGGTGAATCTTTCCGCTGTAACCGAGCTGCTTAAAAAGTGGTCGGGAATACTTATAGGACTTATCATGACCGTATTTATGGGTCTATTGTCCGTACAGTCGGTTGTGGGAGCATCAACGGACACCATAGCCTCAAAGGCGGCAAAATTTGTGGTATCAAACTGCATACCTATTGTTGGGAGTGCCGTAGCGGACGCCTATTCAACCGTAAGGGCGGGACTGGGTATGCTGAGAGGAGCGGCGGGGGCTTTCGGTGTAATAGCATTTATGCTGATTATTCTCCCGCCTATAATAGAAACGGGGTGTATGTATTTTGCAATGGCACTATCGGGGGCGCTGGCGGAGCTTTTCGGTGCAAAGGAGTTAGCCTGCTTTTTCCGCAGCGCGGGAGCGGTATTCAGTATAATAATCGCTGTCCTTGCCTGCTTTGCGGTCATGTTCAGCGTTTCCACAATAATACTTATGTCCGTGGGACTTACGGCGGCAGGTGCGGCGTAAATTAAGGGGAAGTGAAATTATAATGTTTAAAACGGCAGCGGCGGCAGCCTGTTTTTTAGGGCTTGTCTTTTGTATGCTTGAAAAGCTTGCGCCAACGGAAAAATACGGCAAGCAGCTTAATTTGATTTTCTCGCTGGTGCTGGCGCTTACGGTTCTTCAGCCCTTTCTTGGAGAGGACGGTGTGGAAATCACCCTGTTTGATGAGAATACAAGCGAGCCTCTTGAGGAAATAGATTTGCAGATAGAGTACATGGCGGCGGAGAATGTTTCCGACGTACTTATGGATTATCTCATGGAAAACGGAATAAATCCTATAAAAATCAGCACAGAGATAAATAATCTTGAGGATGGCAGCATATTTATTAGTGAGGTAGCTGTCACCGTGGAGGACGAAAGCAGCATACCCGCCGCAAGGGAGCTTCTGGAAAATGCGGTGGGTGATGCACAGGTAGAGGTAGAGGCGGAAGCAGGGGAATAGATACCGATTTCCCGTTCTCCGTATCTATCCTGAAAAGGAGCAGGTATGTGGGATAATTTAAGTAAACGGATTGAAAGCATTAAAAATCGGCTGCCGATTATTCTGAAAAGCAAATATTCGGCTGCAGCGGCGGCAGCGCTTGGACTTGTGGGAATGCTGCTTATACTTTTTTCGGGAGGACAGAGCGATGAGCCTGTACAGGAAGCAACTCAAGAAAATCCGTGGTGTGACTATAAATGCGCTCTTGAGTCGCAGCTTGAGGATATTCTTTCCGCCATAGACGGTGTAGGCGAGGTTCGTGTTATGATTACCCTCGATTCCTCGGAGGAATATGTCTATGCCCGTTCAAGCAGCAAAAACAATGACAAGGAGGATGAGGAATATGTAATTGTGAAAAACGGTTCTCAAGAGGAAGCGCTGATAGAAAGTATAAAAACGCCCTCGGTGACGGGGGTGGTGGTGGTATGTGAGGGCGGCGGCTCAAGCAAGGTTTGTGAAAAGGTTTATATGGCGGTGCGCGCCGCGCTTAATATATCCGCAGGCAGTATTTATGTAACCGAAATGGATTAGGAAACGGAGGAGAAATTATGCGTAAACCCAGTATGATTATAGAGAAGAAGCATATTATTTTGGCAAGCCTTACACTTGTGTTGGGTGTGGCAGTATATATGAACTATGTCTTTTCCGATGTGCAGGACAGCTTGACACAAGATGCACTGTCCGATGGCGGAGATGAGCTAAGCTACGGCGATGCGGCTTATGTAAGTGCCGATGCCGATGCGGAAAGTATGTCGGGGGACGATTATTTTTCACAGGCGAGGCTTTCAAGAATGACATCTCGTGATGACGCGGTACAGACGCTTTCCGCCATTTTAGGCGGCGGCGACCTATCCGAGGAGGAAAATGCCGCTTATACTATGGAGGCAGTTAATGTTTCCCAGCTGTCCGAAAGCGAGAGCAAAATCGAGAGTCTGATAAAGGCACAGGGCTTTGAGGATTGCGTAGTGTATCTTGACGGAGAAACCGCAAGTATTGTGGTGCGTTCGGATGGTCTGTTATCCTCCGAGGCCGCACAGATAAAGGATATACTGCTTTCTGAGGTAGAAGTAGCCTCGGAGAATATAAGGATATTTGAGGTTGAGTAGAAAAAACGGCAGACGCTGAATAAAAGCATAGCTGCCTATGGCGTTATCCGGCATCTCCTTTAGACAAGGGGGCGGGAATATCTATCCTGCCTCTTGTCTTTTGCGGAAAGGCTTATTGCTCCGATGTGTCGCACTTCTCGCAAAGGCAGTTTATTTCACTCTTGCCGATGCAGGTATTCAGCCTGTAGGTTATGGGTATTTTAATCTTGATCTTTTGAGTGATGGAAAGCTGACAGCTGTCGTCACAGCCGCATTGACTGCATATGACTACGGGGTCGGAGCAGCATTCCATAGAAATGTCGTTTACCGATGCTGTGGGCATAAGCTCAATGGGAACCGTTATTTCAGCCTCTTTACAAATGACCTTGGTACACTCACCATCGGCACATTGGCAGGGCTTTGGGAAAAGATCGTCGCTTTTTGTATCAAATTGTGCCATAGCGTTACTCCTTTTCAGAAAAATAGTTTATGAACAGGTGCAGCAGTCGTAAATTGATTATGCTGCAATATTATCCTATGCAATTGGCGGAGTATTGCTACTGTATTCGGTTTGTAACGATTTTTCCGAATCTGAATACTATATCATAAAACTCCATCCGGAGAGTCATAAAGAATTGGAGGTAATATATATGTTTGATGATTTTCATTCGGATGAAAAAAACAGACCCGGTCTTTTCAAAGAAGCCGTCAGCATTGAAGCCCAGCGTATATTCGACACCTGCTCGGAAAGGGATTGCATAAGCAATTTAACCGTTGTACCCGATCCCTGCTACTGTCTTAGCGACAGCATGACGGTAGTAAAGGCAAGGTGTGTTGAGGTGTCCAATGTATGCATAGCCGTTGACAATGTCCCCTTTAAGAATGGGTATTATTCGGTGGATATTACATATACCTTCAGGATAACCGTTGATGCATACGAGCAGACCTGCACCGATAATCCCGTTACTATAAAGGGAACGGCTGTCTGGAACAAAAGGGTGATACTCTACGGCAGCAAGGGAAGCATAAAGACCTTCAGCAGCGAAAATTCCTCCGCGGGAGAAACGGATCAATGCTGTCGGATAGTGAATATGCCAAAGGTGACGGTAAGCGTTGTGGAGCCTATCGCACTGGAAACAAAAATCGAATGTGTAAAGGCGTATACAGGCAGCGATACCGTGATAGCAAGGAATATAGTCATAACTCTCGGACTGCTTTCCATTGTCCAGCTTACACGCCCTGTTTCACTGCTGATACCCACATATGAATACTGTATACCGGATAGGGAATGCAGCTGTGCAAGCGAATCCCCCGAAGAGGTTTTCGGGCGACTGGAGTTTCCAACAGAACAGTTTTTCCCCTCATCGGGACAGTGCATCTATACGGAAAGCACGGAAAAAAACGCGGACTTTCCCGCCGATTACAGAGGAAACCGCAGAATAAAACAAGTGCCTTGCAGCATATATGTTTGAGCATATATACACAAGGCATTTCTTATTTTACTGTGGTCGTGTGTTGTATTTACTACATAATAATAATGATAATTAATAGTAAAAATAAATATTTATCACGCGCCGTATGCAGACAGATGGGGGATTGCCGCTTTTTCGGATTTTTTGTATTTGAGCCGCAGATTATCCGTTATAAGGGCAATAAATTCGCTGTTGGTTGGCTTTCCCTTGCCCACGCTTACGGTGTAGCCGAAGAGATTTTGTATGGTGTCCAAATCCCCTCGATCCCACGCTGTTTCGATTGCGTGACGAATGGCGCGTTCCACCCTTGAAGCGGTGGTGTCAAAGGATTTTGCCACAGTGGGATAAAGAAGCTTTGTTACGCTTTCCAGCATTTCGGGATCTTTCAGCGACAGCAGAATAGCCTCCCGCAGGTAGTGATAGCCCTTGATATGCGCGGGTATTCCGATTTGGTGGATAATATCCGTGACAACCATTTCCATATCTGTGGAAAGCCGCGGGTCATCGGGTGCACAATCCATTTCCACAGCGGAGCGAATGACATTTACAAGCATATCCGTGTCAAAGGGCTTAAGCATGAAGTAAGCGTTTGGCAGAGACATAATCTGACGCTCGGTCAGCACATTGCGATAAGGGGATGTGACGATAAAGAAGGGCTTTTTCACCAGTGAATCACAGCGTTTAATCAGCTCGGCAGCGTCAATACCCTGTATTATGCTGTCAACCACCACCACATCAGGCTCTTCGGAACGTATAGCGTCCTTTAGTATGTAACCGTCATTTTCCCGTGTAATGGCGAAAAAGCCTTGATTTCTAAGGGTATTGGCAAGAGTGCAGCCATATTCCTTGCTTTCGTCGCCGACAATTACCTTGATTTTTTCGTTCATAAGTATCTTCCTTTCAATATTTGGAGAGGTATCGACCTCTTCCGTCTTTGATATGATTATTCTCGGTTTTTTCTGACCATATTTATATATTATCACGCCGTTCAGCAAAAAGCAATAGTTTTCTGTCAATATTTTATCCAAATAATAATGCATAATGATACATAATTTGACTCCATGTGCGGAGATTTTACATAAAATTGATTATTTCCTCATTCATGGGAGTAATTGTGTAAATATACACAATTTTCGCGCGAATAAGGGTATAACACGGTGAAAAGCATTACCCCGAAAAATAAATATTGCTGTAAAACACAAATTTTGCAGGGAAAATGCACAAAAGGTCAGCTATATATCCATAGTTTGATATTGACGCGGAAATAAATAGGGTGTATAATTAATGTATAAATCGATAAGGACGGTGCTTTTATGAAAAGCTGTAAAAGATTAATGTCCGCAATTACTGCGGCGGTGATGTCGGCCGTTACATTTTGTGCCTGCGGCTCGTTTACTGCGAGTGCGAGGCTTGAACAGGCTGATGCATCTCCGAGCAAGAGCATTACCAATGGCAATCCTTTAATATCAAACGTCTTTTGTGCCGATCCCACTGCGGTGGAATATGAGGGCAGGCTGTATGTTTACGGAACCAATGGCAGTCAGCAGCTGGAGGCTGTGGGAAAGGACGGCGAGAATACATACGAGCATATTAAGTCACTTGTTGTACTTTCAACTGACGATATGGCTAACTGGACATACCACGGTACTATAGATGTGGAAAGCATTTCACCTTGGATTATAGCATCATGGGCACCGTCGATTGTTTCGAGGGTTGAAGATGACGGTGAAACGCATTTTTATATGTACTACTCCAACAGCGGCTGGGGAGTGGGCGTACTCACAGCCACATCGCCCTTGGGACCGTGGACGGATCCGCTGGGTACAAGTATCGTTGACGGCAATACTAAAGGGTTTAACGGCTGCCAAACTCCTTTTGACCCGGGAGTTGTCATAGACGATGACGGCGTAGGCTGGCTTTCTTTCGGCGGGGGAACGGACAGCGCAAGAATAGTGAGGCTTGGGGAGGATATGATTTCCCTTGGCAGTGAAATTGTATCGATTCCCTCACCCTACCACTTTGAGGCAAGCGAGCTTAACTATATAAACGGCACATATGTATACACCTATAATAACAGCTGGGATTCAAGAATAGAGTGGGACGAGGACGCGGAGCGATCGCCCAAGTGCAGTATGGCGTATCTGACCACGACCACGCCCCTTGATTCGGACAGTTGGGAATATCGGGACTGGTATTTCAAAAACCCCGGCGAATACGGACTGGAGTACAGCAATAATCATACTCATCTGCAGAAGTACAACGGGAAATACTATCTATTTTATCATTCCCTTTTCCCACAGGCGGCGCTGGGTATAAGCGGCGGATTTCGCAGCCTTTGCGTCAATGAAATAGAGGTTGACGAGGAAAATGTGGTTATCAGTCAAGGAACGGCAACGAAAGAGGGAGTGGAGCAGATAAAGAGCCTTGATGTATTTGAGGTAAATCAAGCGGAAACCATGCGCACATCCTTGGAGATTTGCTATAACAGTACCGATACGGCGGGTAATATGACCGTGTCCGCCGAAAGTGACGGCGGATGGATATATGTAAGCGGTGCAGACTTCGGTGACGGAGCTAAAACCTTTCATGCAAGCGCAAAGGGAAGCGGATATATAGAAATTTACCTTGACGATTTAAACGGCAGGTGTGCGGCATCGGTAAAGGTAGATAGCAAAAATTTTGCGGAGGTTCAGACAAAGCTTTCCAAAATCAAGGGCGAGCATGATATATATTTTGTGCTTTCCGAGGGAGTGGAGTTTGACGAGTGGATTTTTGAGTAAATAGGTTCGTTTATATAGCTTTCGCCCCGAATTAACATTTGGGGCGAGGGCATTTTATATATGCTAAGCTGTCATAAAAAAGGCAAATGAGGTATGTTTTTGTGCATTTTACACAATTCTGATTTTTTTTGAAAAAAGGTATTGACAAAGTGAAATCTATGGTGTATAATTATTAAGTCATCGTCGCGGAAAGCTTGAAAGCCGCAGACGATAGACGCAAGACATTGCAGTGTAAAATGGCGGTATAGCTCAGTGGCTAGAGCAACCGGTTCATACCCGGTAGGTCGTAAGTTCAAATCTCACTGCCGCCACTTAACGGCCCGTTGGTCAAGAGGTTAAGACGACGCCCTTTCACGGCGTAATCATGGGTTCAATTCCCGTACGGGTCACCAATCATATGCTCGGAAATAGCGTAAATGCGTTGTTTCCGAGTTTTTTGTTATTGTGAAAAATAGGTTTGTCCGCTACTCTTTCTTTTTCAGGAATTCAGATGCATGGCTGGCTTGTCATGGATTTACCGACTGAATTTATTGTAACAGAATTCCTTGAAAAAATAGAAAAACTCATACCATGGAGCGAGTGGATAGGGATAATCAAACCGCAAAACTCAATATTATGTTTGCCTTGGCGAACTTGTATTTAGCTATGGGAAAATCTCCGATAGCTTGATTAGTTGTGCCTTAACTGAAAAAAAATAGGGTCTGCGGCACTTTTCCGGGGCTGTATTTTCCGGCGAGGTTTTTCTTTGGTTTTTTAGCTGGTTGTGCGGTGTTGCCTTAAGTCAATATAAATTACCCCTTGATTTTTTCATTAAAGTATGGCATAATATAAGTGGGTACAGAAATTATGTGAAAGGGGTTGTGTGACCGATGGATATCTTGACGGAGAACGGCATTCCTACCGATGAATGGCGAGCCAGATATCTTGATGCCATAAGGCGCTTTTGTCTGATGGACGATACCTTTATGACAAAGGCGTTTGAGGACAAGGAATGTGCGGAGCTTCTTTTGAGGATAATACTCGATAAAGAGCTTACCGTTATAAAGTCTGTTTCACAGTATAATATAAAGAATTTGCAGGGGCGTTCGATCAGACTTGATATTTATGCGGTTGATTCGGAAAATCGACGGTATAATATTGAGGCTCAGCGAGAGGATTCGGGCGCTGTGCCGAAGCGCGCGAGGTATAACAGCAGCCTTATTGATGCAAACACCTGCAAAATGGGTGATGATTATTCCGCACTGCCGGAAACATATGTGATATTCATAATGGAGAATGACGTATTTAAACGCGGTTTGCCGCTGTATACAATAGACCGTACCATAAAAGAATGTGGCTACATACCGTTCGGTGATGAATCGCATATAGTAGTATATGTGAACGGTTCTATCCGCGATGAAACCACGCTTGGTCGGCTTATGCAGGATTTTTTCTGTACCGAGGCGGGAAGAATGAATTACGCCACCCTCGCCAAAAGAGTAGGTTACTTAAAGAATGATACAAAAGGAGTTGGTACTATGTGCAAGATTATGGATGAGCTTTTCGCAGATGTAAGCGCCGAAATCATGGAAAAAGGCATTGAAAAGGGCAGAGAAGAAGGCATGGAAAAAGGCAGAGAAGAGGGCATTGAAAAAGGCAGAGAAGAAGGCATGCAAAAAGGCAGAGAAGAGGGCATGCAGAAAGGCAGAGCCGAGACACAAAGAATCACTGTGCTTAATATGCTTGCAATGGGTAAGTTCACCCTTGAGGAGATTGCACAGGTGACCGCTATGAGCGTTGACGAGGTTAAGGCTTTACAGCAGGCGGGATAATCAAAATTGAACGCTTGTAAGACGCATACTAAACAGAATAAAAAATGAAGCAAGAACAGGGATTAACCTATTCTTGCTTCTTGTTTTAGGGGTTATTTAAGTCTAAAGCTTAAAATCAGGTGTTAATAGTCCATGTAATTGTGGTTGTACCGGACACGATACGTCCAACAAATGCAACATAGTAAACATCATCTTCAAAGCTAATGTCGCTCAGCTCAAACTCGGTATCATCGTCGGTCTGAACCCAACCGTCAGCGTTGTTGTATCCGATGCAGAATGTATCACTGCCGGAAATTGTGATAGACTTAACGGTTGCAGGATCGATATCGCCGAGAAGCTCTTCAAGTGTGAGAGCAACCTGATCCCAGTAGCTGCCTGTAGCATCGATGGTCATGGTCTTGGTGTAAGCGCTGTCGGATGAAGCTGTTACATCGGCAGTGCTTTCCTCAACCTCGATATCCTCGATTTCAACAGCGGTTGCTGTAGATGTGCTTGCTGAAGAAGTTTTACTGCTTGTTGTGCCGTACTGATGTACAAGACCCCAGAATAAAGCACTCCATTGTGAATCGTTAGCGTAGTAAACCTCGTAGGTATCGCCGCAGATTGCGCAGGTGTAAACGTAGTACATACCCTTCCTAACACCGCTGTCATAAACATGGGTGTGAGTGGTTGTAGTAGTTGTTGTAGTAGTGGTTGTTTTCTCAGTAACGGTTACAGCAACTGTAGCGGTAAGTCCGTTTGCGGAAGAAGCGGTAACTGTAGCAGTACCTGCAGCAACACCGGTGATAACGCCGTCAGCAACTGTAGCAACGGTTTCATCGGAGGAAGCCCAAGTTACAGTAGTGTCGTCAGCGTCAGCGGGTGTAACGGTAGCGGTAACAGTCGCAGTTTCACCTACAAGGACAGAAACGGAATTGGAAGAAACCGTTATAGCGGTTACGGGGTTTTCAGCAACGGTAACAGTAACCGCAACAGTTGCGGAAACATCATCGTTAGCGGAAACTGTGATTGTAGCAGTACCCTCTGCAACAGCGGTAACAACGCCGGTGCTTGAAACGGTAGCTACAGACTCATCGCTGGAAGTATAAGTTGCGGAGTCGGTAGTATCGGAGGGGGTAAGAGTAGCGGAAAGTGTGGAAGTGCCGCCTACTTCGAGCTCAACCTCGGTAGGAGTTACTTCAATTGCGGTAGCAGGTACTTCATCCTCTACAACGGTTACATCAGCAGAACCTGTAACTCCGCTTCCGTCATAAGCGGTTGCGGTGATAGTAGCAGTACCAACAGCAACAGCGGTAACCTCGCCGTCAGAATTTACGGTTGCAACGCTTTCATCGGAAGAAGACCAAGTAACTGTATCATCTGTAGCGTTGGAAGGTGAAGCCGTTGCGGTAGCGGTGGTAGTACCACCAACTACAAGATGGGTGCTTCCGAGGGTTACTTCTATGGATTCAACGAGAACCGTTGCATCGTAGTACACAACTACATCAAATTGAGCTGTTCCGTAACCACAGTCATCACTAGAGTTCCAATAAGAGGAAGAAAAACAAAGTCCTAAATACATATTACTGGAATCAGTATTGATGTTCAAAGAAGTAAGGTTAACGGTTGTTGCAGAACCAACGGTTAAATCAATGCTCTCAGTGGTATAGTCACCTGCCGAATCATCCCAAGTATTTGTTTTGTACTGGAGTACAGGAGAACTAATATTACCGCCAGTATAACCACTACTTACATCGGTTACCGTGATTTCAAGACTGGTAGCATTGCTTAAATCGTCACAAACGTCAACTACATCATTGGCAAGAGTATAATAACCCCCCCACCAAGATCCATTTTCTGCTGTAACAACAATGCTATCTAACGACTCACTGCTTGTCACCGCACCAGCCGTAACAGGGGTAATCGCTATGGCCACAGCCGCAAGTGCAGCGGCTGTTAAAGCCGATAAAACCTTTTTTGCCTTCATTATGTAAATCTCCTCCTTAATTTACCTTTCGGTAAAGTTTTTTGCAGCCGCCGCCAAAGCCTGTACCTTTGCAGAAACTATAAGGCAAGGGAAAGCGTTCGGCTATGGTTTAAAAGCGAGTATTTGTCCTCAAAAAAAAACCGTTCACGTTCAAAAAAACCGCAATTAAAAGACATATCTCACTATTCTGTTTCAGTATAGCACAAATAGGCAGGATATATATGAACAAAATGATAACGCGGGACAAATTAATTGTAAATTGTTAATAATTGCGAAATGGGGATTTTTTGGGAGTGTGGTGGGGTTGTATTTCATCAACAAACGGTTTTCAGTTATTTATCTTCCAATAGCCGTTTCGGTCGGAGCCAATGCGCTCGATAATTCCTTTTTCCTTGAGTTGTTTCAATCTTTGCCCAACCGTTTTTTTGCTGATACCTATTTTTTCAGAAAGCTTTGGCATTGTGTAGCCGGGATCTTCCGCAAGAAGCAGTAACAAATCACGCTCGTTATCAGTCACCCTATCAGTCACCTTATCTGTCACCCTATGGGTTACAGATTTTCCAATCACCCCATATTGATAGCGTTCTCGTTAAGCAGAAAATCTATCAGACCGATGTGGAGTATTCCGTCATCATCTGTCCACGGCTTCTGACCCGTTTTGGTTATAATGATTTTTTTAAAGAAATCGTTGGTGCTTTTAAGCGGACGCAGCTCTGTCGCCATCTTGTCGGGGTCGCTGACGGATAGGGCGGACTGAATATAATATTTCTTTGCACCCTTATTTACAACAAAATCGATTTCATATTGCTTTTTTGCTCTCTTTCCGTCCTTGCTCTTGATAACCTCCACAACGCCCACATCAACCGAATATTCTCTGCAAATCAACTCATTATAAACGATATTTTCCATTATATGAGTTTCCTCCTGCTGACGGAAGTTAAGCCTTGCATTGCGCAGTCCCACATCAACGCAATAATATTTGTTGGGATAATGAAAATACCTTTTCCCCTTGATATCATACCGTTTTGCTTCATTGAACAAAAAAGACTCCGTAAGACAATCGATATATTTTTTATGGTATCCTGTGAAACGTCGATATTCTTTACGGAACGCAGAGTGTCAGAAATCTTTTTTGCATTGGTAAGAGAACCCACCGAGGAGCATAGGTCGTCTGTAAGCTCACAAAGCACATCGTCCTTATGCAAATCATACCGCTCGATAATATCCTTGAAATAAACAGCTGTAAACAAATCCTCAAGGTATCTTGTCTTTGTCGAATCGCTTTTCCTTTTCAGCAGCTCGGGCATACCCCCGTACAAGGCATATTCCTCGTAGGCATCATTTTTATCGCCGCCGACATAATCGTAATATTCCTTAAAGAATAAGGGAGAAATGTGTATACAGTCGCCCCTGCCGCGAAAAGCGGTCATTACATCACGGCTAAGCAGCTTTGAGTTGCTGCCCGTAACGTAAATATCCGTATTGCGAAGCCGCATAATACCGTTGAGGACATTATATAGCCTTACGTTTTCGGGATTTAAAAGCTCGTCCTTGGAAATAGCATACTGCACCTCGTCTATGAAGATATAATACATATCTTTGTTTACGATTTTTGAACGGATATATTTATTCAGCTCGTCAGGACTGCGGTATTTTTCAAATTCGATATCGTCATGAGCAATCTGTATAATCTGTTCTTCGGGTACACCATGTTCAATCAGATAATCGTGGTATAAATAAAAGAGCAGATAACTCTTTCCGCATCTTCTTATACCTGTAATAATCTTGACTGACCCGTTTTCCTTTCATTCGATTATCCTTTCAAGATAAGAATTTCTTTGTATCAGCTTTTCCATAGATTCATGCCTCCGATTCTGAAGTTAGGTGAATTTTCACCCAACTTCCGATTTTAGTATACCACAAAGCCGCAGAAAAATCAATAGAAAATCGCCGATAAGTCCTATTTTCCCTCAATCTCGTAAGGATAAGACATACGATTTTCGCTTTTTAACCATAAATACAGCTATAGGGAACAAATCCGCTTAAAATTGCATTGATTTGCTCCCTATATGGATTTTATTCGGGGGATATGGTTCTGTAAATTTTTCACAAAAGCTGTAGCATTGTGCAGTCGCCATTTCTGCGGGAAGCGACGAATACCATTTATTATCAGTCACCCTGTGGGTTAGAAAACGAACAATGAAACGCCCTTTATTGAATTTTCTTAGTCATAAATTCCGCTGTATCATTAAGGGTAAGCAGATACAAGCAATATTGGTTCATGCTTATGCCCTCTTTCTTGGCGTGTTCGGAAAGCTGTCGGTGCAGTGACTTGGGAATACGCAGCTTAAATTGTCCCGAAAACTTATTTTCGGCTGACGGTTCGGGAATAGGGTAATTATCCTCCAACGCCGCCAAAATCCATTCCTTTTTTGCGTCTTCGGCGTTTTTCAAAGCCGCTTCGATTGTATCTCCGCAGGTGACACACCCCGCAAGCTCCGGAAAGCTTATCGCATATCCGCCCTCGGCAGTGTCGGGAATAATCTCCATTTTATAAGGCAGTGACATATATTCATCTAATTTTAACATGGTTAGTCCTCCTTATCATATATTATACCTTGACACCATATATGGTGTCAAGTGGTTTGTATATTATTTTTATTTGCATAATTAATCCCCCGACTTGTTCAAAAGCCGAGGGATATAAGCAATATTATACTAAATCAGCCGCCGCAGGAGCAGTTTTGACCGAACTTCTTTTTAACAGAGCTTACCTTGTTCTGCTCTGCGGGTGTTGTCTGATACCAGCCCTTTGCGGACATCTTGCCGTAAAGGCTGTCCTGCATTGCCAAAGATTCGTTTAAGGCACTTGAAAAAGTGCGGTGTACATTTGATGTGGATGATTCAATCGCACTGTGCATATAGAGGTCACATACTCCCTTTTCAAGCAGGAGCAAACCCTCTGCCAAACTTTTGTCGTCCATCAAAATTCCTCCTCTAAAGTAATCCGTAAAAGCTTTGGAAAATCTGATTGTGCTTTTGCGCCATGCTTTCAACGCAGCTTTTAAGCTCCGTGTCCTGTATTCTCTGCGCTGTCTCATTGCACTGTGACTGAAAATACTTCTCGTGTCCCAGTGCATCTTCAATATACAGCAGTTCCTTTGATGTCATAAAAAATCACCTCCGAAATTATCATACCCCTATGGAAATGTAATATTCCGCTCTCTCTTTTAAAAAAATTTCACCGCCCTATTGACAAAATGAAAAAAATATGGTATAATCCATATTAAACATATAGGTTTTGTGCGAATGTGCATTACGGCTTATCTTGGATTGAAAGGAAGAATTTGTTATGAAGGTTTATAAGAAAATTACCGACCTTATCGGCGGCACTCCGCTTTTGGAGCTTGCCAATATCGAAGCGGAGCTTGGCTTGGAAGCCACTGTTCTGGGTAAATTGGAGTACTTTAACCCCGCAGGAAGCGTTAAGGACAGAATAGCCAAGGCTATGCTTGACGATGCCGAGGAAAAGGGTATCGTAAATAAAGACACCGTTATTATCGAGCCTACAAGCGGAAATACGGGGATAGGTCTTGCATCCATCGCCGCATCGAGAGGATACAGACTTATTATAGCAATGCCCGAAACCATGAGCATTGAGCGCAGAAACCTTATGAAAGCATACGGCGCGGAGCTTGTCCTCACCGAGGGCGCAAAGGGTATGAAGGGCGCAATAGAAAAGGCTGAAGAGCTTGCAAAGGAGATACCCAACAGCTTTATTCCCTCCCAGTTCACCAACCCCGCAAACCCTGCCGTTCACCAAAAGACCACAGGTGTCGAGATATGGGACGATACCGACGGAAAGGTTGATATTTTCGTAGCAGGTGTTGGCACAGGCGGCACAATAAGCGGCGTAGGCGCTTACCTTAAATCAAAAAATCCCAACGTTAAGGTAGTTGCGGTTGAGCCTGCAAGCTCTCCCGTACTCTCCCAAGGCAAGGCAGGTCCTCACAAGATTCAGGGCATAGGCGCAGGCTTTGTCCCCGAAACCTTGGACACCTCCATATATGACGAGATAATCCCCGTTGAGAATGACGATGCTTTCGCCATAGGCAGACTTGTTGCCGCAAAGGAGGGCGTTCTTGTGGGCATATCCTCCGGCGCCGCTGTATGGGCAGCCGCACAGCTTGCAAAGCGACCCGAAAACAAGGGCAAGGTTATAGTAGCGCTTCTTCCCGATACGGGCGAACGCTATCTTTCAACCCCCATGTTTTCCGATTGATTAGGTTAATAAGTATAAATATTTTCCGCAGCCGATTGAAATGCATTAATTTCAGTCGGCTGCATTTTTACAAAGCCATTGACTTTACTGTGTAAAAGTGTTATACTGTATAGGTAATTTAGCCAAAGGACGGTGAGTATATGGCGGTTATCATATCGGGAATATCGGTAAAGCCGGGAACGGTCAGCGCCGAGATAACGGAAATTGCCCTGAAAAAATGCGGCATATCTCCCACAGCTGTCCGCCGCAGCGGAATATACAAGCTGTCCCTTGACGCAAGAAAGCAAAGTGATATAAAGACTGTCGCCGCAGTGTGGGTTGAAATGGATAAATCCGATGAAGCAAGGCTTGCGTCACGTTCCTTTTCCGGAGGAATAACGGTCAGCCGCGTGGACACTACCCCCTTTAAGCCAACCCCAAAGGGGACGGTAAAGCCTGCGGGAAGAATTGCGGTGTGCGGCTTTGGCCCTGCGGGAATGTTTGCGGCGCTTACCTTAGCGGAATGTGGATATAAACCGCTGGTGCTTGAAAGAGGTGAGCCTGTGGAGGAGCGCGAAAAGGCGGTAAATGATTTCTGGAAAGGCGGAGCGCTTGACACCCGTTCAAACGTGCAGTTCGGCGAGGGCGGCGCAGGAACATTTTCCGATGGAAAGCTTACCACACGGATTAAAGACCCTTTGTGCCGATATGTGCTTGAATGCTTTGTTTCCTTTGGCGCGCCTGCGGAAATACTTACCACAGCCAAGCCCCATATCGGCACGGATAAGCTGGTGAATATTGTCCGTTCGCTCCGTGAAAGAGTGATTGCCCTCGGCGGCGAGGTTCGTTTTCTGTCGCAGGTCACGGATATTGATTCCCAAAAGGGCAGAATAACCTCGGTAACCGTGAACGGTTCGGAGAAAATCCCCGTATCGGCGGTTATCCTTGCAGTGGGACATTCCGCAAGGGATACCTTTATACTGTTAAATTCAAGGGAAATAGCCATGATCCCCAAGCCCTTTGCTGTCGGTGCGAGAATCGAGCATACACAGGAAAGTGTAAACGAAAGCCTGTACGGCAAAAATCCCCCCATCAATGATCTTCCTCCGGGAGAATACAGCCTTGCACATACGGAAAACGGCAGGGGAGTGTATACGTTCTGTATGTGTCCCGGCGGCTTTGTGGTGCCCTCACAGAGCAGTGACGGCAGCGTGGTAACCAACGGAATGAGCCGTTACGACCGCAGCGGAGCAAATGCCAACAGTGCTATAGTCTGTTCGGTATCACCCTTTGATTACGGGAACGATGTTCTTGCGGGAGTGCAATTTGCAGCGAAGATAGAACGCCGTGCTTTTATCGCCGCAGGCAGCGACTTCACCGCCCCATGCGTTACTGTAGGCTCTTTCCTTGACGAAAGCTATACTATGAACAGTGCGTCCGTTTCCCCCACCTATTTTAGAGGAGTTACCCCATGCAGCTTCGAGGATTTTCTTCCCCGAACCGTTACCGATGCCATGCGCAGGGGACTAAGGGTGTTTTCAAGGAAAATGCGGTGCTTTGGCGACATGGGTGCAATTCTCACCGCGCCCGAAACACGGACATCATCTCCCGTTCGTATTCTTAGGGGAGATGATAAACAATCCCCCACACTGGCGGGATTATACCCCTGCGGCGAGGGCGCAGGCTATGCGGGCGGTATAATGTCCGCGGCAGTTGACGGCATAAAGCAGGCGTGTGCGGTAATGGACTATTACCGCAGCGATTAAGGAACAGCATATTAAATCGTTTCTTAACAATTTATGCAGGCACATTTGCACAAAAGGTCAGTAAATGTTAATTGATTTGGTATTGACATTATATTGCAGATGAAGTAAAATTAAAGAGGTATCGTTATAGGTGTTTCAAGGACATTGAAAATGTATTTGGTTGAAAGGAAGTTTATTTTATGAAAAAAGCAAGAGCAATGGCAATTATCTGCGCACTTATTCTGACAGCGGCAGGATGTTCTTCGGGCGGCGACAGCGTTGATACCGAAGTAACCGTAACAACCACTGACTCCGAGTCGGCAGCGGAGAATGAGACAGCAGCCGAAACCGAAGCAGAAACGGAAGCTGAAGCAGATGAATCCGAAACGGAAGCGGAAGAATCCGAAACTGAATCCGAAACTGAATCCGAAACTGAAGCCGAAACTGAAGCCGAAACAGAAACCGCTGAAGATGAATCCGAAACAGAGGCTGAAACAGAAGCTGCTGCAGCAGAAACAGAAGCCGAGGTTACCGATACCACTACAGCAGCCACCGAGGAAGATGTTACCGAAACAACCACCGCAGCCGAAATCGAGGCAGCACAGAGTGATTCCGGTACATATGCGGCTGATGAAAGCGTTGTAACGCCCTTGGGCAGAACCTACTTCGGCGATGACGATATACTCTGGTGCGCTCTTTCGGGAACAGGTGCGGAGTTCACCTTTACCGGAACAAAGTGTGAGGTTGAGATTAAGGGCGATACCGTTTGCATGACAGGCGCAGTCGATAACAAGGTGAGAATAGCTATTTATGTGGACGGCGAAAGAGTAATTGACGATATGGTTGATGTGGCGACTGAAACCTACACCGTATTTGAGAGTGACACCGAGCAGACCGTTGATATAAAGATAGTTAAGCTTTCCGAGGCGGCTCAATCCTGCTTCGGAATCAAGAGCATTACCGTTGAGGGTGAAAAGCCTGTTCCTGTCGATAAAAAGGATATGCTTATCGAGTTTGTGGGTGACTCCATAACCTGCGGCTACGGTGTTGACGATGAGGACAGAGATCATCATTTCTCCACCACCACCGAGGACGTTACCAAAACATATGCCTACAAGACCGCAGAGGCACTTAATGCGGATTACAGTATGGTAAGCTACAGCGGCTATGGTATTATATCCGGCTACACCTCCGACGGCACCAAGGCATCAAGCCAGCTTGTACCTACTTATTACAATAAGGTAGGATTTTCCTACGGCTCATTCGGCGGCGTTGCACCCTCCGATATAGAGTGGAGCTTTGAACGTCAGGCTGATGTAGTTGTAATCAACCTTGGCACAAACGATTCCAGCTACTGCAAGGACAGTGACAAGATGATGGAATATGCCGAGGGCTATATGGACTTTATCAAGCAGGTAAGAGCGGCTAACCCCAATGCAAAGATAATATGTACTCTCGGTACTATGGGTATAGACCTTTGCGAATACCTTGAGTATGCGGTAATCACCTATAATGAGGAAACAGGGGATAATGACGTATATTATCTCGGACTTCCTGCGCAGACAGGTTCTGACGGATATGCCGCAGACTGGCACCCCACCGAGGCTACTCACGAAAAGGCAGCTGCCCTTGTAACCGCTAAGATTCAGGAAATAATGGGATAATTTACTCCGCATGGCGAGATATTTTCACCATGCGGAAATATACTATACAAAATGAGGTAATACTATGGATTTTTTGTCAATGGCAAAGAAAAGGTACTCCGTAAGAAGCTATAACGATAAGCCTGTTGAAAAGGAAAAGCTGGACAAGGTTCTTGAAGCGGGGAGAATTGCCCCCCCACAGGAGTGAACGCACAGCCGCAAAGGCTGATTGTGGTTCAGTCCGAGGAGGGCATGGAGAAGCTTTCAAAGGGCATGAGAATGTTCGGCGCACCTGTTGTAATAATCATATGCGCCGACAAGGAAAAGGCGTGGAAACGCAAGTATGACGGAAAGAATATTGCGGATATAGACGCGTCCATTGTCACAACATATATGATGCTTCAAGCAACGGAGCTGGGGCTTTCAACGCTTTGGATGTGCTGTTTTAAGCCGGAGGTTATCAGAAGCGAATTTAACATTCCCGAAAACCTTGAACCTGTTAATATGCTTCTGCTGGGCTACAGTGACGAAGAGCCAAAATCCCCCGAACGCTATTCAACCGACCGCAAGCCGATTGAAGAAACCGTTTCCTACGAGAAATTATGATAATGTGCGATACCACTTTCTTATTGAATATTAAGGGTAA
>Ga0192280_1052_pt1 | contig 24701 bp, 21 predicted proteins | sample Koala_Koa24_M3_FD_131249 | JGI IMG/M metagenome (GOLD analysis project Ga0192280, IMG submission 131249) | Enriched cells from koala feces incubated with labeled cellulose particles, San Francisco Zoo, California, United States - Koala_Koa2-4_M3 ... | reverse complement strand
TTACTTCCAGAAGTACAGATACGGACACGGGAGTCATTCTGGAAATTGCCAGAACCGTCTACCGCAGTGACCGCTTTATCTTCCGGGTTATCTGATATACTTCTTATACTCGTCGACGATATTGCCGCTCTCTCTTCTTTTTCTGATCTCCTCTGCAAGCATATCTGCATCTGATTTTTTCAGACCTTCCCGGATATTCTGTGCATGATCATAATATGTACTGATTTCCTCGCCCTCTCTTAGCTGTTCATCCGGCAGACAGTCTTTTGGATCTGTCGGCAGAACTGCGTTGGCCGGAACTTTCTTAAATACTGGTTTTAACATAATCGGAGTGATAATCGTCGTCACAATAACGGTAATGATCACAGGCCCTAAAAAGTTGGCACCGAGAAGACCAAGCTGTGTTCCCTTACTTGCCACAATCAGGGCAACCTCACCACGGGAAATCATCCCGACTCCGATACGTTTACACTGATAATTCTGATAGCCGCACACTTTAGCACCGACACCACAGCCTAATACTTTGGTGAGAATCGCAACCACAACAAGGATCAGGGAAAATCCAACAATCGCTCCTGTCATTTTCGGGAGCACAACTTTCAGCCCGATACTTGCGAAAAATACCGGTGAAAGCAGCATATAAGACAGTGTATCGAACTTCGATTGCAGGAATACCGACCGCTCCGTATTGGAAATCACAAGTCCTGCGATAAACGCTCCTGTAATATCTGCGACTCCGAAAAATCTTTCCGCCACATAGGACATGACCAGACAGAATACAAATGCAATGATCACATGTCTGTGAAGCCCTTTCGATGCCGATTCTGCCCACTTCTTATACCCTTTGTAAAACACAACGCCGACTACAGCCGCAAAAACAAAATATCCTGCAATCTTTAAAAGCACACTGACAATATTAACGGATTCATCCGCCATACTTGTAATAATCGTCAATGCGACGATACCAAGGATATCATCAATGATGGCTGCTCCAAGAATCGCATTTCCCGATCTTGTTTTCAGCTTTCCGATTTCTTTTAATGTCTCAACCGTAATACTTACAGACGTAGCTGTGAGTATGACTCCGATGAATACGTTCTGCAGAAAAATACTGCATCCCGCATCTGATTCAATGATTCCCGGTTTATTGAAAAACCATGCTGCCGCAAATCCTCCCACCAGCGGGACAATGACGCCAAAAAGCGCAATTACGAAAGATGCCTTTCCGCTGGCTTTTAATTCTTTGATATCTGTCTCCAGACCTGCTGAAAACATCAGCACAATTACACCAATTTCTGCAACTTCATGGATAAAGTTTGTTTCCTTCAGTATTCCAAGACAGGCTGGTCCCAATAGAAGTCCTGCCAGAAGCGCGCCCACAACCTGAGGCATTTGTACCTTCCTTGTCAGCAGACCCAGTGCCTTAGTAAACAACAGAATAATCGCTAAATCCATCAGATAACTATAACTTGTCATTTCCAGTGCCCTCTCTTTTCCTCTTTTATGTCCTTATACACTTTACACCTCGTCCACAAATAATGCAATACCTATTTAGGCAGAAATGCACAAAAACCCTGTCTGATTTGTTTCCAAATTAGACAGGGTTTAAAACACTTTGCACATTTTTCAGGTTTCATATGATAACTTTACTTATTGAAGCCTTGCGACTTCCTGCCCTCTCAGCGTAATCACGGGGCCTCCGGTTCCTTCGATATACTCACGGGTAATTGTAACTTCTCCAATACTTTCATCCTTCGGAATCTCATACATAATATCCAGCATAAATTCCTCAATGATGGCACGCAGCGCTCTCGCGCCGGTATCCTTTGCAACCGCCCTTTCCGCGATCGCATCAAGAGCTCCCTCATCAAAATCAAGCTTCACTTCATCCAGCGCCAGAAGCTTCTGGTACTGTTTCAAGATTGCATTCTTCGGCTCTCTTAAAATTTTCACCATCATTTCTTTATCCAGTCCTGCCAGTGTGAACACAATCGGAAGACGTCCCAGAAACTCCGGTATCATACCAAAACTGCGAAGGTCTTCTGTGGTTACCTTCTCCAGAATATGTTCGTCATGGTCATATTTATCTTTCAAGTCCGCAATAAATCCCATCGAAGCCTGCTTGTTAAGGCGTTCTTTGATGATTCCTTCCAGGTCAGGGAACGCACCGCCGCAGATAAACAGAATATTCTTCGTGTTTACAGTCGTAAGCGGTACCATCGCATTCTTGCTGTTGGCTCCTACCGGCACCTCAACTTCGCTGCCTTCCAGAAGTTTCAGCATTCCCTGCTGCACAGATTCTCCGCTGACATCCCGCTGGCTTGTATTCTTTTTCTTGGCAATCTTATCAATCTCATCGATGAAAATGATTCCTTTTTCCGCCTTCTCCACATCATTGTCTGCCGCGGCCAGAAGCTTGGATACAACACTTTCAATGTCATCGCCTATGTACCCTGCTTCCGTCAGAGATGTGGCATCCGTAATCGCAAGCGGCACATCCAGAAGTTTGGCCAGCGTCTTGACAAGATACGTCTTACCGCTTCCGGTCGGCCCGATCATAAGCATGTTGGATTTTTCTATCTCTATATCATCCATCGTATCTGTCGCAACACGTTTATAGTGATTATAAACTGCAACTGACATCGCCTTTTTCGCATACTCCTGTCCTACGACATAGTCATCCAGTTTGGCCTTTATTTTATGAGGCGACGGAATATCCTTTATATTAAAAGCAGGCGCTTTTACATTCTCTTCTTTTTTCTTTTTTACCCTCTGCTTCTTCGGAACTGTGTTCTCAAGATCTGCCATATTGAATACCTGTATTCCCGGCATGTTCATGAGCTGGCTGTAATCAAACTGTCCGTTGCTGGTCATATTGTTCATCGTGTCAAAGCTCTTCTGCATACAGTCTGAACACACGCTGATGTGGTTCGGAAGTTCGATCATCTTTCCGGCAACACTCTCCGGGCGGTGGCAAAGAAAACATACCTTCTCGTACTGATCCTCATCATTATCTTTTTCCGGTTTTGTGTCTTCCACCTCACCTGAAGCTGTCTCAAGCACATCTGTCTCTTCTATATCTTTATCATTTGTATTCATATTATCCTGTTCTGACATTCTTATCCCTTCTTTCCAGGACAGTCCCGCCTTTTCATTCATTCCGCGGATGTCCATTCTCTGCGTATGGCAATATTATATCCCAGATGTGTCACTGAAACAAGTGAACTTTCTATAAAATATCAGCCCCATCAGGTTGTTTCGTCCTGATGGGGCTGATACTTACATTCATTTTATTTCAATGTCAGATATTCTTCTGCGTATTTTGATGCCACTGCACCGTCAGATACAGCAGTCACGATCTGCCTCAGTGGTTTTTTCCGCATATCACCTACAGCATAAACACCTGGAATGTTGGTCTGTGTCGTCTCATCCGCAAGAACATATCCTGCCTCATCCAGCTCGATCTGTCCCTGGAACAATCCGGTATTCGGAAGATTTCCAACTGCGACAAATACTCCGTCGCATGCGATTTCACGTTCTTCCTCTGTTTTTTTATTCTTCACCTTTACTCCGGCAACACTGCCATTTTGCAGGATTTCTGTCACAATCGAATCCCAGACAAATTCAATATTATCCGTCTCTTTCAGCGAATTCATGTATGTTTTTGATGCTCTCAGCTCATCACGCCTGTGTACGAGATAGACTTTCGTGCAGATTTTTGCAAGAAATAATGCATCTGCCACTGCCGTATTGCCTCCCCCGACGATCACAACTGTTTTATTCTTATAGAACATTCCATCACAGGTTGCACAATAAGATACGCCGCGGCCGCGAAGTTCCATCTCATTTGGGAGCCCCAGTTCTCTCGGCGATGCTCCTGTGGCAAGAATGACCGTACGCCCGAGAAATGTACCGTCGGTTGTCTCAATAACCTTCGGTTCCGCTTTCAGGTCCACACTTGTCACTTCTGTAAGTTCTGTGACAACGCCAAAGCGCTCTGCCCCCTGCTGCATCTGCATTCCAAGTTCAAATCCATTAATTCCCTCCGCAAACCCAGGATAGTTTTCAACCATATCGGTCGTTCCCATCTGGCCTCCGGGTGAAAGTTTTTCCAGTACCGCAACTGACAGATCAGCCCTTGCGCAGTACAGTGCGGCGGAGTACCCTCCCGGGCCCCCTCCGACAATGATTACATCATATATTTTCTCTGACATCTCATATGCCTCCTATTTGCTGACGAATTCTTTCAGCTGCGGCTGGGACATTAATCCTACATTGACAGCTGCAGCTTCTCCATTTTTAAATAAAACTGCTGTCGGAATACTCATTACATTATATCTCTGCGCAAGATCCGGCTGTTCGTCTACGTTAATTTTACCAAATTTTACTTTGCCTTCCATCTCTTCTGCTGTCTTATCCACGATAGGTGAAAACATTTTGCAAGGTCCGCACCATGTTGCCCAGAAGTCCACGAGCACCGGCTCACTTGCGTTTAATACTTCCTCTTCAAAATTTTCCTTTGTTATTGTTAATACTGACATTTCTATTCCTCCTGTTTATATTGTTATTTTTTATTTCTGAATTAATATATTACCAGTATAGATGCAATCTGATTTTGTTTCTGTGACAATATCACATTATAACCCTTACCGGATACTGTCTCCTGCTGTTTCCCTTAATTTCTCTTCATTTATGATGGTCACTTTTCCTCTTCCTAGTTCTACAAAGCCTTCGTGCTGGAAATACTTCATCATCCTTGTCACAACTTCCCTTGCAGTCCCAAGATGCCTTGCGGCCTCCTCATGTGTAATATTGAGTGTCTTCTTATTAGTAATGCCCATTTCTTCTATTAAAAATGCGGCAAGCCTTGCATCAAAGCTTTTATTCATCACCTGATCCATCACCCACATAACATCTGAGAATCTTGATCCCATCAGATCATTCGTAAAATTAGACACCGGAAGAGAAGTCTTCATCAGTTCCTGGTAAACAGGTGCCGGAATGACCAGATACTCTGTCTCCTCCATCGCTTCAATAATAATGTCAAAATCAATGCTGTTCATAATGCATGATGCCGCGAACAGACACATATCTAATTCAAACATCCGGTACAGTGTGATCTCTTTCCCTTCCTCAGAAATCGTGTACCCTCTCAGCTGGCCTTTCACTACAATCAGAAAACCAAGACAGTCTTCAGATCCGTTATGTACAACCGTGCCCTTCCGGGCACGCTGAAGCAACGTTTTCCTCTCAAGCAGTTCCTGTTGTTCCTGCGTAAGCTTTCCCCAGAAGGGAATATAATCCTTCAGATTCATTTTCTCATCTCCTTTCCTCTTCCTCATTTTTACAGGCAACTTTCTCTACTGCCCCGCCAATTCCAGAAATTGTTCTTCTGAGATAATCGGTATTCCCAGATCTCTTGCCTTTTTATTTTTAGAAGATGCTGAATTCACATCATTGTTGATCAGATAATTTGTCTTTGACGTCACAGATCCCGTTACCTTTCCGCCTTTGCTTTCAATCAGTTCCTTTACCTCATTACGGTTGGCAAAATGTTCCACAGACCCCGTAATCACAAAATTAATTCCGGCAAATATCTGCTCGCCCTCTTCCACCTTTTCCTCTGGAATGTTCAGCTCAATAAGCAGCCGTTTAAATTCCTTTACATTCTCTTCTTTGCTGAAATAATCGACATATGCCTGGGCGATAACTCCCCCGATTCCCTGCACTTCACTCAGTTCTTCCACCGTTGCACTCAAAAGTTTCGAGACATCATATCCAAAGGAGCGGCAGATAACTTTTGCATTCGCAAGGCCGATATTTGCAATTCCCAGTCCATAAATAACTTTCGAAAGAGTCGTATTTCTTGCTTTTTCAATACTTTCAATGAGATTATCATAGGACTTTTTCCCAAATCCTTCCATCTCCTGTATCTCTTCTTTATACTGTTCCAGATGAAACATATCAGCAAAATTCCTTATAAATCCTTTCGCAATAAACTTCTCCAGGGTAGCCTCTGACAAACCGTCGATGTTCAGTGCATCTCTGCTCACAAACAGCGCAAATGATTTGATCTGTTTCGCCTGGCATTTGGGATTCACACAGTAAAGCGCTCTGGCATTACCATCCTGGCGGATCTCTGTCTTCCCGCCACAGACCGGACATTCTTCCGGAATATCTTTCACTCCGCTTCTTGTCAGGTTCTCTGCAATCTGCGGGATAATCATATTCGCTTTATATACTTCTATCCTATCACCGACAGCAAGTTCCAGCTCTTCCATAATGCTGATATTGTGTACACTTGCCCGGCTCACAGTCGTCCCCTCAAGTTCCACCGGTTCAAAAATCGCCACCGGGTTAATCAATCCGGTTCTGGACGGACTCCACTCAATTTCGGTAAGTGTGGTCTCCTTGACTTCGTCTGCCCATTTAAAGGCAAAGGAATCTCTCGGGAATTTGGATGTGCTTCCCAGTGACTGTCCATACGCAATATCATCGTAAACCAGAACGAGTCCGTCTGAAGGAAAATCGTTATCTGTGATCTTATCCGCAAAATACTGCACTTCCTGATCCAGCGTCTGGCGGGTGACCTCATGGTTCTCTACAACTTCAAATCCCTGTTTTGCCAGCCATTCCAGCTGCTCTTTTCTGGAATTGTGAAATTCAACCCCATCCGCTTTTACAAGTGTGAAAGCAAAAAAACGGACATTCCTTTTTGCAGTCACTTCGTTATTCAGCTGTCTGACAGAACCACTGCACAGATTCCTTGGATTCTTGTACCTGGCATCTGCATCCTCTATCTCTGCATTGATTTTCTCAAAGTCACTGTACCCAATCACCGCCTCTCCTCTCAGAATGAGTTCATCCTGATACTGAATATGAAGCGGCAGGTTCTTAAACGTCTTCGCATTATTGGTAATTACTTCCCCAACTTCCCCGTTGCCCCGGGTGACGGCTTTAAAAAGCGACCCCTCACGGTAAGTCAGGACAATCGTAAGTCCATCCAGCTTCCACGAGATCACTGCCTTCTGATCCCCCAGGAACTCTTTTAAGCTTTCTGTGTCTTTCGTCTTATCCAGAGACAGCATCGGCTTCTCATGGCGCTCTTTCGGAAGTTCACTGACCACCTCATATCCGACATTGACGGTCGGACTGTCTGCCATTGTAATTCCAAGTTCCTTTTCAAGAGCTGTCAGTTCGTCATAAAGTCTGTCATACTCATAGTTGCTCATAATCTCGGATGCTTCCTGATAATATGCTCTCCCTGCTGCATTTAACAGTTCTACCAGTTCTTTCATCCGTGCTTTTTTCTGCTCATTCATTCCTTCTATACTCCTGTTTTCGTCATTTCTTTATTTCCTGCCATCCCACACAGGTTCATTCGATGAATTTCTGATTCTGCGGTATAACTCTTCGATTTCCTCCTCAGACAGATAGCGGTAAGCACCCGTCTTCAGTTTCCCAAGTTCAATGTTCATAATCCTTGTTCTTTTCAGTGTGATGACTTTATAATCAAAATATTCACACATTCTCCTGATCTGCCTGTTCAGCCCCTGGGTTAAAATGATACGGAAACCACATTTCCCCATCTTAGTGACTTTACACGGCCTCGTTACGGTGTCAAGAATCGGTACCCCGGATGCCATTCCCTGAAGGAACTTCTCTGTCACCGGACGGTCTGTCACAACTTCGTATTCTTTCTCATGCAGATTGCCTGCCCGCATCATCTTATTGATGATATCTCCATTATTTGTCATCAGCAGAAGTCCTTCTGAATCCTTATCAAGACGCCCTATATAAGTAATTCTCTCTGGAAAATTCAGAAAACGTATGATATTATTTTTCTCCTTTTTCTCCTCTGTACACACAATGCCTCTTGGTTTATTTACCGCAAGGATGACCGTTTTTCCCTTCGGCCCCACTGCTTTTCCTTTTACTTTGACAAGCTGTCCCTCCCGGATCTGCATACCGACCTCGGCAGTTTTCCCATCCACGGTAACAAGGGATGCTTCAATGAGCCGGTCAGCCTCTCTTCTGGAGCAGACTCCTGCCTCGCTTAAATATTTATTCAGTCTTATCACTCTCAAGTACCCCGCTTATATTATTGTCTTTGAAAAAATTATTTGCATTATATAAAAACAGAACCTGCGTAATCTCATTTTCTTTCATCAAAGTTTCAAGATTTCCATAGTAATATCTCGGATCCACCACAACGATGTCCCTGTAATAAAATGTCAGAAAAGGAAGAAAACAGTTGGCATAAGAATCCTTTACTACAAGCAGGCGGTCCTGGCTTCCCGACATTGTCCTGATCTTAATCAGCGGATGGTTGCCTCCGAAAAACACGGCATACTTATCTTTTCCGTCTAATTTTGATGAGTCATACATCGATACCGTTTTTCTCTGCTCCTCTGTATAATTCACAACTACTTTCGCGGTATCCTCCTCGGGCAGATAGATATAAATCGGTTCTTTCCGTGACCTCTCGTATCCACTCCTGGAAGATAACGTTCCGTTAAAGGAATCCGTCACCGCATATGGTTCCATCTTCACCATCCGGTTTTTCTCAATTCCAAGCACAGAAGCCGTACTCTTAAACACATAATATGCCCCTTTCGTCGTCCAGTGGTGATCTGTCTTATAGTATACCTCATCCTCCTTATGCTGATGCAGTGGTGTAAACGCATCCATCCAGACAAAAGAATCAGAAAGAGACTTCCGAACCTCTTCCAGCAGTTCTCTCTGGTTGTCTGTACTGGCAAAAGGCGGAAGCTTCTCCTCTAGAACTGACACCGCATCTGGTACAATCAAAACATTCATTTGTATATTTTCATGATTCTTTTGAAACTTTTTCATTGCCTGTATATTTTCCTGCAAAGCTTTTGCATCCGGCAATCCGGCCTCTTCCATCAGATATCCATCGGAACATTTAAACACTCCGTTTTCCTCTCTGTTTCCCGCAAGCCAGTCAATCCCTGTTTTCATTCCAACCCAGAAATCCCTGCCTGGGAACTGATCTGACTTATAGCTTTCAAACTGCCTCATATAACTGCCGTCAGCAACTCTCTGCAGTGTCATCTCCGGTTTTCCTGACAGCATCCTGTTCTCATTCTCCGAAAACGTCTGCTCTTTCGCAAACAGGTCAGAGATTACAAAGATCAGCAAAGCAAAAAGAAACATCATTCCAGTCATTCTCAGGCGGGCAGTCCTTCTGCCGGTACCTGTCTGTCTCTCCCATTGCCCCGGCACCTTCTTCTGTCCCATAACATTCCTCCCATCAGAATCTGAAATACAAAAACGGCTGATATGTTTCTGTCACCACACTGGCTGTACATACGAGAAATAACATCAGGTAGCAGACACTGTTCACAATACTCCCGGCCTCTTTCAGGCGGCCGATGATTCTATGATAAATCTTGAATAATACTGGTGTGGACGCCACAGATGCCAACAGCCACAAAAACCAGTTCGTAGAGATAAGATACAGCGTACTACTGTTTCCAAAGGAAAGGTGCCCTGCACCAAACATCATACCCAGATACTCTGCCGCCGAATCAATGCCCGGGCTGAAGAAAAATACCCAGCCGGCCATCACAAGTACAAGACAGTACATATGTCTGAATACTCCCGGAAGTTTCCGGAGAACTTTTGAAAATACATACTTCTCCATAAACAGAAGCACACCGTAATACAGTCCCCACAGAATGAAATTCCAGCTTGCCCCATGCCACAGACCAGTGAGAAACCAGACAACAAAAATATTTCTTATATGCTTCCAGACACTTACCCGGTTCCCTCCCAGCGGGATATACACATACTCCCGAAACCATGTCCCAAGAGAGATGTGCCACCTTCTCCAAAACTCTGTAATGCTCTTTGAAATGTATGGATAAGCAAAGTTCTTCTCAAGCTCAAAGCCAAACATTTTGGCAAGCCCCACTGCCATATCCGAATATCCGCTAAAGTCAAAATAAATCTGAAATGTATATGCCGCACATCCAATCCACGCGGTCATTACCGACATATCACCAGACTGTATTCCCATGATGTCTGTAAAAACCGCTCCTGCAGTGTTCGCAATCAAGACCTTCTTCGCCAGCCCTCTGATAAAAATCTGAGCGCCTCCCCCGAACTTTTCAAGAGAATGTTTCCTTCCCTCCAGCTGATTTTCAATCTCTGCATACCTCACAATCGGGCCTGCAATCAGCTGCGGAAACATGGATACATACAATCCGAAAGAAATGAGATTCTTCTGTACGCTGACTTTCCCTCTGTATACATCCACAATATAGGAAAGTGTCTGAAACGTATAAAAGGAAATGCCAACCGGCAGCGCGAGCTTTCTATATGGAATGTGAAACGGAAGGATCAGATTCAGATTTTCAATCAGAAAACCATAATACTTGAAAAATCCAAGAATTGCAAGGTTTACGGCAACTGCGAAAACAAGACTCCTCTTCGCTTTCCGATACTCTCCCAGATTCCGTGCAATATCAAGGCCACAGACATAATTAAAAAGAACTGACAATATCATGAGAACGATATATACCGGCTCTCCCCATGCATAAAATACAAGGCCGCTCAAAAGAAGCAATATATTTTTCAGCTTTGCCGGCACAATATAGTATAACAAAAGAGTAACCGGCAGAAAAGTAAACAAAAAAGTAACACTGCTAAATACCATAGTTTCTGTCTCCGCTCCTTTTATAGACTGCCTGTAAATGCTTTCTGAAACTTTTAGGCATCTGATGAAACTGCAAGAAATATATAATTTCCTCTTGTCATATAAACCGCATTCTGCAGCAGCTTCATCTGGTTTACTCCATACCCTTCAAAAACATTTTTTCTGTCCTTCAGGCGTTTCTCTACCGCTTTCTCTGTCACTTCTGTCTGAGACGCATCTTTCAGCCTGAGCACAAGCAGCTCCTCAGCCCCCATTGCTGACTTCGCAGAGTACAGCATAACCCCGTCATAATCTTTTGCGTTCAGCCCATAAAGTTTTTTGAATGTCTGCGCATTTCCTTTTTTCATCAATGATGTATCCGCCGCTTTTTCCACATTTGCTGCCACCTTTTCAAAAGGGACTTTACTCTCCCCTTTATAAGCCAGAATTACCGCAATATAAATGATAATTGCAGCAGTTACTACATACTTAATAACATTCAAGCGGTCAACTTTTAAGTTTCCAACATTACTTTTATCTTTCATCATAGCCCCGCCACCTCTGCCATATGAGCTGTCCACAGCGAATAATATTCCATCCCCATATGTACTCCGTCCGGTTCATAAAACTCCTCTTTCACAAGGCTTGTATTATCAATAAACGGAAGATTCTCTTCTTCACAGATTGTCTTCAGCTCCTCATTGTAGGACGGAAGTTCTGCGTAAAAGGGCTGTCTGTCAATTTCTTTCTGCTTTACAGGCAAAATTCCGTTCACATAGATTTTTGCCTCCGGCATCGCCGTTTTGACTTTATCAAGCAGTTCCCTGTACTGTCTTCCAAAAATCTCTGCATTTCCTCCGGTTGCCTCAACGTCATTTTCACCATATGCCAGAAAGACATACTTCGGATTCAATCCTGCTGCTCTGCTGACTGCATCATCTGCCGCATCGATTGAAATTCCAATATCTGCAACAACATTTTCCTCATTCAACACTTCATATACAGAGAGACCGGAGGCAATGGAATCTCCCATCACAACCGCATCCCTGAATTTTACAGTAACCGGGACTTCCGAATCATCAGATCTGCGATGTTTCGATGCTTTTTGCAGATCATCAATCTTTTTTTCCACGGTGGCTACATCTGCATTTTCAAGTTCACGGATTGCCTTTAACCCTTCTTCTGTATCAGGCGCCTTGGTGGTAAACTTTGTAATTCCCATATATAGTGCCAGAAGTCCTGCAGCCAGAAAAAGAATAAAGCCCAATACAGCCTTTTTTCGCTTTCCAGTTCTTCTATGTTCTGTTTGTTCACAGTCTCTTCTCATCTTCCCCCGCCGTTTTATAAAAATATACAGTCTTCTTTCAAAACTTTCCCTGTCGTTTCCATAGATAATCCCTTCTGCCAAGCATATATTTATCATACTTGTTCCAATTCCAAAAGTCAATCCGCCCCTTCTGATGAACCGGCCGGCAGTTGGTTTTATCCATTGAGTTTCCTCATGCTTTCTGTTATAATTCTCTCATTGACCAATGCACAACGGGGGAAAACTTATGAAAACATCTGACCTTACAACCAAACCTGTCTCCGGACTTTTTTTTCAATATCTGATACCGTCGATCTGCGGCACAATGGTCACTTCTATCTATGTACTCGCAGATACTATCATTATCGGCAAAGGAATCGGAATTGATGCTATGGCAGGTTTAAATATTATTCTGCCGACATTTAACCTTTTCTTCGGTACCGGGCTGTTATGCGGCGTCGGAGGCTCTGTCCTGATGTCGGTTGCCAGAGGCAGGGGGAACACGAATCTTGGAGAACATTATTTTACCGCTGCCTTGCTCTGGAATCTGATTCTGTCACTTCTTTATATGGCACTCTTTGCATGGAAAATGCCGGAGATTTCCAGACTGCTCGGCGGAACAGATGTGACAATGCCTTATATTATGAATTATATTCCCTATATTACAATAGGCATTCCGGCATTCTCCTTCTCAACGTTTCTGCAGACTTTTGTCAGGAATGACGGAGCTCCAAAACTTTCTATGGCTGCAGTCGTTTCGGGAGGAATCTTAAATGTAATACTCGACATCGTATTCGTCTACCCGCTGAAGATGGGAATGGCAGGCGCTGCCATCGCAAGTGTCCTTGGCTCGCTTCTCACAGACTGCATACTGATCACACACTTCTTTTCCAGGAAGAACGGTCTGCATTTTCGTTTCCGCGGATTATATCCAGCCATTTTTAAACGGATTCTTGCCAACGGCTTTACAAGTTTCCTGATCGAGATGTCCTCCGGCATTGTGATCTTTGTCTTTAACCTGCAGATTCTGCGCTACATCGGCGATATCGGTGTCAGCCTGTATGGCGTCATCACAAACAGCGCCATCGTTGTCACCTGCCTCTGCAACGGGATCAGCCAGGCCGCACAGCCAATTTTCTCTACCAATTACGGTGCCGGACTGCATGACCGTATCCGGAGTTTGCGAAAACTTGGCATATGCACTGCCTTTATTATCTGCTCCGTGCCGGCCCTCCTTGGGTTGATTGTCCCGAACCTGTTTACCTATATTTTCCTGAATCCGACCAAGGAAATTCTCGCTCTTTCCGCACCGGCCATCCGGACCTATTTCATCGGGTTCTTCGTCACAGGAATCAATATGTTTACAATTAATTATTTCCAGGCAACGGTCCAGGCCGTAAGATCTTTGACACTCTGCCTGCTGAGGGGATGCCTTCTGAACATTTTATTTGTTTACCTTCTCCCTCTTCTCTTCGGTATTAACGGAATATGGGCCAGTGTTCCATTGTGTGAATTTCTTTCACTGCTGCTCGGAATGTTCCTGTTGAAAACTTCCATGCGTCCTAAAAAGGAGGAACTGCCATGCTGATTATGTCTCTGGAAACAAAAAAATGTATGAATAAGCTGCTGCTTTCAGATACTTTTGACCATTACCAGTTTATCGAAGGTGAAATCACAACCTTTAACAAGTTTCACATTGATGGATACCTGAAAAAAGATTTTTATGACTCAGACACTGTGGAAATTCCGGCAAACCAGCACTATTCTTACTGGAAGGATATTCGGGATTTCTGCTTTACCATCATCAAAGGAAAGCGCACACCGCTTGATTTCCGCTTTGTTCTCGCCTTATCACAGGAGAACACGGAAAAGTTTCTCGCCGCTGAATCCCTTTCCTTTACACCGCTTGATGTACAGGGACTCTATCTGAACTTCAAATACGACGGAACCCATCTTACCTGTACGACAGGCACTTCCATGAATCTGTTTACACTGGATAAATCTCTGGATCACGCGTGGGATAAAATGGTACAGAAAATTTTCTTAAAATACGAAATCAATTATGAGCTTTCCGAATAAAAAGATACCCTTCCGCTGTCTGGAAGGGTATCTTTTTCATTTCTATTTTGCAAGCATCAGCAGAATCTGATTGCTTCTCTCTACGAATTTTGTCATCTGTTCAGGTGAAAGCGGCTGATTTGCAAGCATTGCAAGATCATACAGCTGTTCACAGATCATGGTTACGTTCTCTCCGTCTTTATTCTCCACAACATATTTTACAAGTGGATGATTTGCATTCAGTGTCAGCGTCGCATCATTTCCTGCGCCATACATTCCACTGTCCATTCCGTACATTTTCATCATTTCCTGCATACGGCGTGTCTGTTCAGACAATGTAATGACAGATGCAACATTGTCATTTTTCAGTTTCTCCACTTTTACATCCAGCTGCTCATTATTTAAAGCTTTGCGGAATACTTCTGTCACATCATCTGCCAGTTTCTTTGCTTCTTCTTTCTCTTCCTCAGCCACTTCCTCTTTGAAATGGTCTGTCACCTCTGCATCAATTCTCTGGAACCGCACTGTAGGATTTCTCTGCTCAAGCTGTGTAATAAATGCAGAATCAATATTGTGGGTAAGCCATACTGCATCCAGGCCCTCTTCTTTAAACATCTTGATGTACTGGCTCTGCTGCTGTTCGTTCGTCACGTAATAGATCGTTGTTTTTATTTCCTCAACGTCATTTCCGTCTTCCTTATCTTTCGCATCTTCCTCCTTCGGAGTCACAACGGTTCCGCCGTTCTTTTCGATGCATTCTTTCAGTGTCAGATACTTGTCTTCGATGTTCTTGAAAAGAATATAGTCACTCATCTTATCACAGAACTTTGTATCTTTCAGACAGCCGAACTTGATGAACGGACTGATGGAATCCCAGTATTTCTCATAAGATTCTTTCTCCGTCTTGCACATACCGCTCAGTTTATCCGCGACTTTCTTCGAGATATAATCTGAGATCTTCTTGACAAATCCATCGTTCTGCAGTGCACTTCTGGATACATTCAGAGGCAGATCAGGACAGTCAATCACTCCTTTTAATATCATAAGGAATTCCGGAATTACTTCTTTGATATTGTCTGCGATGAATACCTGGTTGTTATACAGCTTGATTGTTCCTTCAATTGAATCATACTCTGTATTAATCTTCGGGAAATAAAGTATCCCTTTCATATTGAATGGATAATCCATATTCAAATGAATCCAAAACAGCGGTTCTTTATAATCGTTAAATACTTTTCTGTAAAATGCAATGTACTCATCATCCGTACATTCACTTGGATTCTTCGCCCAGAGCGGATGTATATCATTGACCGGAACAGGACGTTTATTGATCTTTACCTTATCGCAGGCCGGAGAAATTTCTACTGTCTCTTTCTCTCCATCCTCATTCTCACGTTCTTCTGTCTTTGCTTCCTCATGGATATGTTCAACAACTACATCTTCTTCCCGGAGATCTTCTTCCGGAATTGTCTCATATTCCTGCTCTGCATTTGGATTAGACACATAAATCTCAACCGGCATAAAAGAACAGTATTTGCCAAGCACCTCACGTACTCTGTATTCATTGGCAAATTCCAGACAATCCTCATTCAGGAATAATGTGATCTCTGTACCTACGGTATCTTTGACTCCTTCTTCCATATCATATTCTGTGCCGCCGTCACATGACCAGTGAACCGGTGACGCCCCTTCACGATAGGAAAGTGTATCAATCTGTACTTCGTCCGCTACCATGAACGCAGAATAGAATCCCAGTCCGAAATGACCAATCATCTCATCATCTGTTGTCTTATCTTTATACTTATTCAGGAATTCTGTCGCCCCTGAAAATGCGATCTGCGTAATATATTCCTCTACCTCATCCGCAGTCATACCTATACCATTATCGATAAATTTTAATGTCTTTTCCTCTGGATTTACAATCACCTGGATATTGGCCTTATAATCATCCGGTACTGAATATTCTCCCATCATGTCCAGTTTTTTTAATTTTGTAATTGCATCACAGCCATTGGAAATTAATTCTCTTACAAAAATATCATGGTCAGAATACATCCATTTCTTAATAATTGGAAAAATATTCTCACTGTTAATTGAAAGACTACCGTGTTTTGCTCCCATCTTTAACAACTCCTTCTATGCGTAATATGATCACTTTACAGTGTTACTGTCAGGCTGTCTTTCCTGACTGCTAATACATATATTAGTACCTGCAAATTTAATTGTCAATAGAAAATTAGCACTCTTTTGATAAGAGTGCTAATAATTTAATAAATTTTATACTTTGTTTAGATTTGCCGGCTATTCTACACTCTTCAGTGATTCTACCATATCAATCTTCTTAAGCTTAAAGTACATTACCCAGTTCACAAATGCCGAAAATACAATGGTCAGAAGAGAACTGTAAATGAAACTGATAAAATTGATATTTCGTCCAAACATTACCTCTTCTATCTCAACCGTCACAATCACAAACCGGTGCAGAATAATTCCCAGCACAATCCCGGCGAGCGCTCCGATGATTGTGAGCAGAATATTCTCACGGTATACATATTCCGCCACCTCCATGTCATAAAATCCAAGTACCTTGATCGTGGCAAGCTCACGCTTTCGCTCTGTAATATTGATGTTGTTCAGATTATAGAGAACTACAAAAGCCAGCATACCGGCAGACGCAATCAACACTATAATAACAAGATTCAGAGCCTTCAGCATCTCGTTCAGACGGTCTTCCATCGTATTCGTATATGATACATTCAGAACCCCGGACTGCGACAGCATCCCCTCTCCTGCTTTCAGGAGCCTCTTATCAGTATAATTATGTATTTTAAACAATACACTGTTATATTCCGGCTGCTTTTCATAAACTTCCTCATAAAGTGCCGGAGTCATATAGAGATAGTGCCCCATATAATTCTCGGTGATATCAGCGATCCTCACCTTTTTATTCTCTCCATGCACCCGTATTGACAGTTCATCCCCGCGTTTTACGTCCAGAGATTTTGCTATCTTCTCGGTGAGTATCACGCCTTTGTCTGTCAGCTTCTGCCCCTTTTGCGTGATCCGGTCTCTAAAAGTAATATAGCTTTCGATTTCTTTACGGTCTTTCGGGACAAACAGATATAATTCTTCGGTATTTTTTCCATGGCTGACATCAATTTTCTTCGTCAGACTTTCTGTGTAGCTCTCAATTTTAGAGTCTGAATCAAGGTATTTCTCAATCTCCTCATAATCTTTGTCCGTCAGATCTTCCTTCAGATATGCTGTCCCGTCATTTTTCTGAATATCACCATACTGAAGCCCTGCAATTTCAAAGATGGAATCTTTCAGGCCGAATCCGACAATCATCAGTGCCATACAGCCGCCGATTCCAAATACAGTCATAAAGAAACGTTTTTTATAACGTACCAGATTGCGGATTGTAGACTTCCATATGAAACTTAAATGTTTCCATATAAAAGTTATTCTTTCCATCAGCACTCTTTTTCCCTGTTTCGGCGCCGGCGGTCTCATCAGCTCCGCCGGAACAGCAGAGAGTTCTTTGTAGCACGAGAACACCGTGGCGGCAAGTGTACATGCAACCGCCGCAGCTGTTGCCATCACCGCATACTGTATGTTATAAGGAATTACAATTTCCGGCATATTCATATACATGATTTTATAGGAATACACAATGATGTACGGCAGAATTTTCTCCCCGATTAAAATCCCGACAATACTTCCGCCCACACTGGCAGTCAGGGCATAGTTGATATATTTGGATGCAATGGATAATTTGGAATATCCAAGCGCCTTCAGCGTCCCAATCTGGGTTCTCTGTTCTTCCACCATCCGGGTCATAGAAGTCAGGCTTATAAGTGCCGCCACCAGGAAAAACAATACCGGGAATACTTTTCCGATGGCCCGCATACGGTCTGAATTGTCTCCGTACCCGCTGTACTCCGGAAGTGCACTTCGATCCTGCACATACCATTTCGGATTCTTAATATCTTTGATCTCTTCCTCGGCATCCGCAATCTTTTTCTCATTCTTCGCGATTTCCTCGTCAGCCTCAGCCTTTTTAGATTCATATTCCGCACGGCCGTCAGCCAACTCCTGTTCACTTTCCGCTATCTGCTTTTGGGCGTCGGAAAGTTTGGCCTCATTGGCGCTGATTTCATTCTTAGCCTCCTGTAACTGGTTCTGTCCGTCACTGATCTGGTTCCAGGCATCCGCAAGCTGTGCCTCACTGGCATCCAGCTGGTCAGACGCTGCATAGAGCTGTGTTCTCGCTTCATCCAATGCGGCATACACCGCATCATACTGGGCGTTATACTCCTGAACGCCAGTTTCATACTGGGCTTCGGCTGCATCAAGCTGCTCACGTCCGGCTTCAACCTGTGGAAGCTGTGCTTCCAGTCCGGCTTTTTGCTGCTGAAGCTCTGACATCTGTTTGTTTAATTCTTCCAAAGTCTGCACAAGACCCTGCTTCTGAGCCTCTGCCTCACCTTTTGCCTCCTCCGGCAGTCCCGGAGTTTGAAGCATCTCATCAATCTGGGCAATTCCGTTTTCTGTCTCAGCAATCCCGGGCTGCACCTGGTCAATTCCGTCCTGAATCTTTTGTATCCCTGATTGAATCTGATCCACTCCAGACTGATATTTTCCCCACTGCTCATCCAGCGCTGCCCTCGACTTCTGAATATCTTCGTTCGCCTTCTCCAGCTGGTCGACTGCCTCTGCCTGGTTCGCATTGTATGCCGCAAGCCCTGCATTATACTCATCTTTTCCCTGATTCAGCTGTGCCTCTCCATCCTCATATTGTGCCACAGCATCGTTTAATTCCTGTTCTTTCTCGGCAATCTGATTTTTACCGTCTGTAAGCTGTGCTAATCCGTCAGCCACTTCTGCTTTTGCATCTGCAAGTTTCCGTTCCCCATCCTCAATCTCGGTTCTTGCCTCCGAAAGTTTGCTCTCAGCCTCTTCTTTCGCATCTGCAAGTTCTTTTTTGGCATCCTCTAATTTCTCTGTCGCGTCATCTACAAGTCCCTGTCTGCGTGCTTTACATCTGCCATCTGCAATATCTTCCACCCGTGTCTGTACTTTCTCTATCAGCTTATCATAAGAAGGAGTAAATGCTGTCTCTGCCATTGCGCCATCCACAAGAATATTCGCCTCTGTAAATACATCCAGTGAAAAAGTCTCCGGCACAGTCACGAGAAATCCGCTGACATCACCTGTCCCGATCGTACTGCTGCCCCTGCCAAACGCGATATAACACGGACTGGATCCGGCGCCTACAATGGTAAGCGTATCCCCGGTAAGTGTATCTCTGATATCATGATCTCCATCTGCCGTCACCTGAATCTTATCCCCGATTTTGTAACCGGAAGATTCCAGGAAATCCTTGTCCACCAGACATTCTCCGGCTTTCTCAGGCATCCTTCCGTCACTGACTTCCGTTTCATTCATCGTGGGCAGCGCAGACATCAGATGAAGAACTTTCTGATTGTCATTGATCTTGCACAGCACATCGGTGCTGTATCCCCCTTCGACTTTCTTTACTCCGTCGACCTTTGCGATCTCATCCAGATCTTCTTCGGTAAGTCCCATCGTGCTTACCACCGTAAGATCTGCAAGTTTCAATCTGTCAAAATACGCGTCAGCCGAATATCTCATATCAGGTTCCGCCGCACGGATCCCGGAAAAAAACGCAACTCCCAGCGCCACAATAAAGAATATAGAAAGAAAACGCCCAAGACTCTTAATGATTTCCATATAAAAATCTTTTCTAATAGCTCTCTTTTTCATACAATCGCCTACCATTCAATTGTTTCTACCGAAACCGGATTTTGATTCTCTATAATCTTAGACACCTTTCCATTCTTGATCTTTATCACACGGTCTGCCATCGGTGCAATTGCCAGGTTATGAGTAATCAGAACAACGGTCATTCCCCTTTTCCTGCATGTGTCCTGAAGAAGCTTAAGTATAGATTTACCTGTATTATAATCCAGTGCCCCCGTCGGTTCGTCACACAATAGAAGTTTCGGATTCTTGGCAAGCGCTCTTGCAATTGATACCCTCTGCTGTTCGCCTCCCGACAGCTGCGCCGGGAAATTATCAAGCCGGTTTTCAAGCCCGACATCATTTAACACAGTAGCTGCGTCCAGAGGATCTTTACAGATCTGAAGTGCAAGCTCTACATTCTCCAGCGCTGTCAGATTCGGTATCAGGTTATAAAACTGAAATACAAATCCAATATCATCTCTTCTGTATGCAGTAAGCTGTTTACTGCTGTACTTCCCAATATCCCTGCCATCCACAGTGACTGTACCGCTCGTCAGTGTATCCATTCCCCCCAGGATATTGAGAACTGTAGTTTTACCGGCTCCGCTTGGCCCTACGACCACCGCGAACTCCCCTTTATGTATCTGAAAACTGATTCCATCTGCGGCCGCAATCTCGACCTCTCCCATGTGATATACTTTGCGCACATCGCCCAATTCAATAAACGCACCCATGAAAAACCTCCGCATTCTTCTACCATAGTTGCTGCTTCATCTTCTGCTTTCTATAATCATAGCATTGATCCTTTCTTTTCAAAAGAGTAAATAATATAAAAATTCTATTATCATGCTTGACATTCTTTTTCAATGTGATATATTTGTCTTATAAAGTGATAAATATATCACATATCAGGAGGATACAATAATGAAAAAAACGAAAAAGCGCATGATCATCGGTCTTGGATTTTTCTGTCTGCTGTTGAATGTCATCTCTTCATGGTATTCAATGACATTCAACAGCTCAAGACTGGTCGCCCCTATGGATTATTCTGTTTATGTCTTTCACCCCAGAGATCTGCCAATGATTCTCTCACTCTTCCTCACCTTTTTATATGTATTCTGTCTCCTGATTATATTTATAAAGACTCTCATAAAAAACGGAGGATCAAAAACACAGTCAAAAGTGACCCGGAAACTCAATCCAAAACTGGGCTGCTTAGGTTTCATGGGTTTTCTTGGATTTTCCGGATTCTGGACCTATCATTTTAATAAAATAGTTTCACCCTTTGTTTTTTTCTTATTTTTTGGCTTTTTTGGCTTCTTTTATGAAGGCAAGATGTCGAATACATTTATGGATGAACGTTTTAAAGAAAATGCAATGAAAGCTCAGCTTACTTCCTATAAAATCGGTCTGTCTGTCATATTCCTGTTAATCATTGTCCTTGGGCAGGGTGCTTTCATGGGGAATCTTGAGTATACACTGATTTTTCTTATGATAGGAGTTTCTCTGACATTGGCTCTTGTTCTGTTTCTCACCGAGTACCTTCTATATCGTTACGATCACAATGATCAATTAGATAACGAGGTGTAATCTGATGGATAAATTTGAATGCAGACTGAAAAAATACCGCCTGATGAAAGGACTGACCCAGGAGCAGCTGGCGAACGAGGTTGGCGTCCGCCGGGAAACAATCATGCGTCTTGAAAAGGCTCAGTATAACCCCTCCCTGAAACTGGCAATCGATATCTCCCGTGCAGTAGATGCAAAAATTGAAGACATTTTTATATTCGACTGAAAAATAAAACCCATCTCACCTGTCATACAGACAGGGCAGACGGGTTTCATTTTTTTGTTTCTTCTATTTCATTGCTTCCATCAACAGGCGGTTCACCGCGCCCGGATCAGCTTTCCCCTTCATTTCCTTCATCACCTGGCCTACAAGGAAACTGATCGCTTTCTTTTTCCCTCCCTTATAGTCTGCAACGGACTGGGGGTTTTCCGACACTATCCGTCCAATGATCTTTGCAAGTGCTTTGGTATCCGTGACGGTTTTTAATCCTTTTTCTTCTACGTACACTCTCGGGTCAACATTCTTTTCAAAAATCTGCTCAAATACTTCCTTGGCAACCGAACTGTTGATACTTCCCTCTTCTGTAAGTTCCACAAGTTTTGCCAGATTCTCCGGTGAGAAAGATAACTCCTCCACTTCCATATTATGCTCTTTCAGAAGCCTCATCGTCTCAACCATCAGCCAGTTGGAGACTTTCTTCGGCTTTTTGCAGACAGCCGTGGCCTCTTCAAATATTTCTGCCATCTTACGTGATTCTGTCAAAATGAGTGCATCATACTCCGGAATATCATATTCTTCCCGATATCGCTGAAGTTTTTCCGTACGAAGCTCCGGCTGTCTGGATTTGATTTTCTCAATCCACTCATCACTGAGAACTACAGGCACCAGATCCGGATCCGGAAAATACCTGTAATCCTGCGCATCTTCCTTCGATCTCATGGAGTAGGACTGCTCCTTATTGTCATCCCACCTTCTCGTCTCCTGAATCACCGGCTTCCCTTCGGTAAGCAGTTCTATCTGACGCTGCCTTTCCCCCTCGATCGCCCGGGTGATTGCCTTAAAAGAGTTCAGGTTCTTCATCTCCGTCCGTATTCCCAACTCCTTACTCCCGGCCTCTCTCACCGAAAGGTTGACATCCGCTCTCATAGATCCTTCCTGCAGCTTACAATCAGATGCACCAAGATACTGAATCATAATCCGAAGCTTCTCCAGGTAAGCAATCACCTCTTCTGCCGAACGCATATCCGGCTCCGATACAATTTCAATCAATGGAACCCCGCTTCGGTTATAATCCACAAGTGAACTGTCATCCCATTCATCGTGAATCAGCTTTCCTGCATCCTCTTCCATATGCATCTCATGGATTCCGATCTTTTTCTTCGTTCCGCCTGTCTCTATTTCAATAAATCCATCCCTTGCGATCGGCAGATACAGCTGGGAAATCTGATAGTTCTGGGGATTGTCAGGATAAAAATAATTTTTACGGTCAAACTTGCAGACTCTCGAAATTTCACAGTTCATGGCAAGCCCGACTGCCACCGCGTATTCCACCACTTGTTTGTTCAGTACCGGCAACGCTCCCGGCATCCCCGTACAGACCGGACAGGTATGCGTGTTGGGCGCCCCGCCGAACATCGTGCTGCAGGCACAGAATATCTTCGTCTGCGTGGCAAGTTCTACGTGGACTTCCAGCCCGATTACAGTCTCATATTGTTTCGCCATTACGCTTCCCCTCCTTTCGCAATCTCTGGACGCTCATACTTTCTGCTCTGTTCCAATGCGTATGCGGCCCGCAGAATATTCTTCTCTTTAAAGCAATCCCCAATCATCTGTACTCCGATGGGCAGCCCCCTGGAATTTTTACCCGCCGGCACCGAGAGAGCCGGAAGCCCTGCAAGGTTCACGGCGACAGTATAGACATCTCCCAGATACATTTTCATCGGGTCACTGAGACTCTCACCAAGCTCAGGTGCCACAGAAGGCGCTACAGGCCCAAGTATCACATCGTACGTTTCAAATGCCCGGTCAAATGCCTGTTTGATGAATGCTTTTGTTTTCAATGCCTTCATATAATATGCGTCATAATAACCGGAACTTAATACAAAGGAGCCAAGCATGATTCTTCTTTTTACTTCTTCTCCAAATCCTTCCGATCTCGTTTTTTTATACATTTCATGGAGCCCTTCGAACTCTTTCGCACGGTACCCATACTTTACTCCGTCAAATCTCGAGAGATTGGAGCTCGCCTCTGCCGATGCAATAATGTAGTATGCCGGGACTGCATATTTCACAAGACTCAGATTGAATTCTTCTACCTCTGCTCCCATTCCTTTCAACACTTCCGCTGCTTTACGGACCGTCTTTTCTACCTCAGGATCCAGTCCTTCCCCGAGATAATCTTTTGGTATCCCGATTCTCATCCCCCTGACATCTTCTGAAAGAGCATCCATAAATCCATACTCTCTTTTGACCGAAGTACTGTCTTTCTCATCATATGAAGAAACTGTCTCAAGAATCGCCGCACAGTCAGTGACATCCTTTGCCACAGGCCCGATCTGGTCAAGCGAGGAACCATAGGCAATCAATCCATATCTGGAGACGGTTCCGTACGTCGGTTTCAGCCCGGTCACCCCGCAGAATGAACTTGGCTGCCTGATGGAACCTCCTGTATCTGAACCAAGTGCGAAGAAACATTCTTCTGCCGCTACAGCCGCACAGGACCCGCCGGAAGATCCTCCCGGTGCATACGCAAGGTTCCATGGGTTTCTCGTCACGCCATAATATGACGTCTCCGTTGTACTGCCCATCGCAAATTCATCCATATTCGTCTTGCCGATCACTACCGCCCCTGCATCGGTGAGATTTTTCACAGCCTGCGCAGTATATGGCGGAACAAAATTCTCAAGAATCCTGGAACTGCATGTCGTAAGCATCCCTTTCGTGCATATATTATCCTTCACCGCCACAGGTACCCCTGCAAGAGGCCCTGTAAGGTCACCTGCATCAATCATTTTCTGTACTTTTTCCGCCTGAAGGTATGCACCTTCCAGATCAACGGTGACATAACTGTGGATACTGTCCTCCACCTTTTCTATCTGGGAAGCCACCGCTTTTACCGCTTCTTTCGCACTGATCTCTCCTGATTTAATTTTTCTGCCGATCCCGGCAGCCGTCATACTTCTAAGCTCCATATTCTTCCACTGCCTTTCTATATCACTGTCTTCGGTACTTCAAAACTTCCATCTTTTTTCTGAGGCGCATTAGATAAAACCGCCTCCCTGTCATCTCCATTTGTTACGATATCTTCCCGAAAAACATTCGTTACCGGAAATACATGT
>Ga0192280_1049_pt1 | contig 25976 bp, 25 predicted proteins | sample Koala_Koa24_M3_FD_131249 | JGI IMG/M metagenome (GOLD analysis project Ga0192280, IMG submission 131249) | Enriched cells from koala feces incubated with labeled cellulose particles, San Francisco Zoo, California, United States - Koala_Koa2-4_M3 ... | reverse complement strand
TATTTTACGGAGGATATTATCTTTTAATGGGCGTTGACTGTGAATATGAGTATATTTTCACCAACGGCTCTTTGGACATTGACAAGATAATAGGCAAGCGTTCGAGAAAAAGACTTGTAAGTGCCGAGTGCGAAAATTTTACATCATTCGGTATGCTGAAAAATGCGCCCGCCGCTGCGGACGGAATTACTACCGTCCTTGCCTCCGACGGTACCGGCGAGGGAGAATATTACGCAGACTTTAAACATTCAAGCGCAGGAAATGTACGCTTGATCTTTACGCCGGATGAAGAGATGATTAAGGTGATAACCTCCGCAATTCCCCGTCCAGTTTTAGCCGAGTATAAGAAGAATAACGATATTATCGGTTAAGATAAGGCACTCGTGGGGATTTTGTAGGTTTGAGAATAGATTATGGAAAATAGACTAATTTCTAATCATTGAACCCGCTTTCATTTCATTGAAAGTGTTCAATTTCCGTTTTCTATCATCTATCCTCCATTACAAAGGAGTTGGGAATATGTATCTTCCGAGTCCCGAGCAGATGAAGGCGGCTGAAAATGCCGCTGTACGTGAGGGAACAACGCTGCTTGAGCTAATGGAGAGAGCGGGTCTTGCTCTCGCCGATGAGGTTCAGGCTTTTCATGAGAAAAAAGGGCGGCAGAGTTCTTATTCTTTGCGGAAAGGGAAATAACGGCGGTGATGGCTTTGTCTGCGCAAGGATTCTTGCCCAAAGGGGAATAGCTGTCAGCGTCGCTCTTGTTTTTCCCCCTCAATCCGAGGGCATTGCCGCAGAGGAGTATAAGCGGCTTGCCGATGTGCGGAGCGTGAATATATTTACACCCTGTAAGCCTTACGATAAAACGCTTTCCGATTATTCCACAGTAGTAGATGCTGTTTTCGGCACGGGATTTCACGGTGAGCCAAGCTGCGATATTGCCGAGCTTTTTGATGCGGTAAACGAAAGTACCGCCGTTGTTGTGGCGGCAGATGTACCGTCGGGGCTTAATTGTGCCGACGGAACTGCATCGGCTCATTCCCTGAAATGTGTGAAAGCAGTTACCTTCGGTTCACCGAAAATCGGAATGATGACTAAGGTGGGGAATGCCCTTTGCGGAGAAATAGCCGTCCATACCATAGGAATTACCGACAGCTGCTTTGAACAGGTGGGAAATGTACCTGTTATGCTGACAGGGGATAGGGTTCGCGAGCTTATTCCGGATAGGGAGGAGCAGTCACATAAAGGCTCTTTCGGAAAGCTGCTTGTTATTGCAGGGAGCGAAAGCATGAGCGGTGCGGCGGCGCTTAACGTGAAAGCGGCTTTGCGCAGCGGTGCGGGACTTGTAAGGCTTGCATCCGTTCCCAAGGTGATTGACCGTGTAGGCACAAGTATTCACGAATGCACCTTTGTTGAGCTGCAATCGGAGGACGGCGCTATATCCTCCGCAAGCATTGCAGCTATTAAATCCGCCTTGAAAAAGTCCACCGTTGCCGCAATAGGCAGCGGCATTTCCACTGCAAAGACTGCTAAGGAAACGGTTTTGGCGGTAATAAAAATCTGCGGAGAAGAAAATATTCCCCTTATTATCGATGCCGATGGTCTAAATGCCGTTACGGACTGCATAGATATTATCAGAAAAGCAAACTGTACGGCAATACTGACTCCCCATATAGGAGAGCTTGCAAGGCTGATGGGCACGGATACCGAATATGCGGCGAAAAATCGTTTGCAATGCGCTGTCCGTCTGTCGGAAATGACAGGGGCGGTTGTGGTTGCAAAGGGTGTTCCCACATTTATCACCGATGGGAAACGCACCGCGGCATCATTTACGGGAAATCCGGGACTTGCACGGGGAGGCAGCGGAGATGTTCTGACCGGCACAATTTCAGGACTATGCGCTTTCCTTGGGAAAAATCCCGATTTGTGGAAGGCGGCGGCGGCAGGGGTATTTACCTTTGGACTTTCCGCAGATATAGCGACGGAAAGACTGTTCGAGCAGGGAATGCTTCCCTCCGATGCGGCGGATATGCTGCCGTATGCCTTTAAGGAAGTGCTGAAATAATTGCCGTATATACGTTTGCTGAAAAGCCCCTTTAAGGTGAAAGGTGTGGTAAAATGAAAGCAGACGTAAAATTTCTGATTTCCGCGGCAGCGGCTGTTGCAATGACCGCCGCAGGCTGTTCCGTAAGCGATATTGCGGGACTGCCTCCCGATACCGATATTGACGGCGTGTACAGCGCGGAATGCAGCATTACTGCGGAGCTTGATTCCCTTGACGATACTGCCGACAGTGAAAGCTGCGTGTTTACGGGAGTTTTAAGGAGGTTAGGCGGCGGCTTTTGGGAAATGGATATAACGTCACCCGAAACTATAGCGGGACTTCATGTATCGGCGGACGACACATCAATTACGTCCTCTTTGGGTGATCTGTCCTTTGACAATGGACTTTCGGATATTCCCGAAAAATCGCCCTTGAAGTGCGTGTTTGCAAGCCTTGATTCGGCGGCAGCTTCATCCGAGGAGCTTCAGCGCTGCGATGAGGGCTGGAGCATGAGCGGAACAGCGGGCAATTCCGATTATACGGTGATTTTCGGTGAAGACGGCGTGCCGCTGTCACTGAGCTGCGATACATACGGTGTAAGGGTTGATTTTATCAGCTTTACGATCAGTGGGTAAGGTTTTTTCCGTTACCCTCTTGAAATTGCGGAATATATGCGTTATAATAATATCATGGCAAGGCGGCTGTTATTGCGCACCTATATGCGCTGAGCCGCCACATTTGCAGCCAATGAACGGAGTGAACACATTATATGTGCGGATTTGTAGGATTTACCAATCACATTGATAACTCAAACAGGGTTTTGGGTGAGATGATGGACAAGATTAAACATAGAGGTCCGGATTCCGAGGGACGATATATCGATGAGGATATTGCCATAGGCTTCCACAGACTTAGTATAATCGATATTTCTGCATCGGGCGACCAGCCTATTTATAACGAGGATAAGTCCATGGTGCTTTTCTTTAACGGAGAGATATATAATTATCGGGATATACGCACCGAACTTGTTGAAAAGGGTCATGCTTTCAGAACCAACACCGATTCCGAGGTGCTTGTACACGGCTTTGAGGAATACGGCGAAAAGCTTCTCGATAAATTAAGGGGAATGTTTGCATTCGTTATATGGAACAAAGACACCCGCGAGCTTTTCGGCGCAAGGGATTTCTTCGGAATAAAGCCCCTCTATTACGCAAATATGGGGGATACCTTTATGTTCGGTTCGGAGATAAAGGCATTTCTTCCTCACCCAAGCTTTGTAAAGGAGCTTAATACCACTGCCCTTGAAAACTACCTGACCTTTCAGTATTCCCCCACAAACGAAACCTTTTTCAGAAATGTATATAAGCTGCCGCCCGCGCATTTCTTCCGTGTAAAGGACGGTAAAATCGAGATAAAACGCTACTGGGACGTAAGCTTCAGCGAGGATAATTCCCCCGATATGGACGAGTGGGTAAGCAGAATATCCGATACCTTTAAGGATTCCGTTGCAGCCCACAAAATCGCCGATGTGGAGGTTGGCAGCTTTCTGTCCAGCGGTGTGGATTCAAGCTATGCCGCGTCTGCGGCGAATGTGGATAAGACCTTTACCGTTGGATTCGGCGAGGATGAGCGTTATAATGAAATAGGCTGGGCAAAGGAGTTTTCAAAGTATATAGGTAAGGAAAACATCAGCAAGGTTATTACACCTGAGGAATATTGGAATGTCATACGAAAGGTGCAGTATCATCTTGACGAGCCTCTTGCCGATCCGTCATGTATCGCACTGTACTTTGTCTGCAATAAGGCGTCGGAATATGTAAAGGTGGTGCTTTCGGGAGAGGGCGCAGACGAAATATTCGGCGGCTATAACGTATACAAGGAGCCGCTTGGTTCTCATGCCTATAAAGCACTGCCCAAGGGACTTCGTCATGCCATAGGTGCGGCAGCGGAAAAGCTTCCGCCCAAAAGGGGAGTTAATTTCCTTGTGCGCAACGGAAAGGAGCTTGAGGAACGCTTTATCGGCAATGCCTATATGTTTACTCCAAAGCAGAGAAAGGCACTTTTGAAGATAAAGACCGATGCCCCCGATCCCACTGTGATAACCGCACCCTTTTACGAAAAGGTTGAGGGTAAGGATCCTATCACAAAAATGCAATACCTTGACCTGCATTTGTGGATGGCGGGAGATATACTGCTAAAGGCTGATAAAATGTCAATGGCAAATTCATTGGAGCTGCGAGTACCGTTCCTTGATAAAAAGGTTATGGCACTGGCGGAGCAGATTCCCTGGAAATACAGGGTAAGCACGGAAAATACCAAGCTTGCTATGAGAAAAGCGGCTTTGCAGGCTACTCCGCAGAAAACGGCGGATAAGAAAAAGCTGGGATTTCCCGTGCCTATCCGTGTGTGGCTGAAAGAGGACAAGTATTATAATATCGTGAAAAAGGCATTTACCTCGCCCACAGCGGATATGTTCTTTAATACTGATATGCTTGTGTCGCTCCTTGACGACCATCGCAGCGGTAAGTACGACAACAGCCGTAAGATTTGGACGGTATACATTTTCCTTGAGTGGTACGGGGTTTATTTTGAAGAGAATTGAGGTAAAATACAATGAGTGTACTTAGAGCGGCGGCGATTTTTTCCGACCATATGGTATTGCAGAGGGGAAAGCCAGTAAAGGTGTGGGGAATGGATTACCCCAACAGGACGGTAACGGTAGAAATTGACGGACGAAAAGCAGCTTCATCTGTTAAGGACAATAAATGGGAGGTAACACTTCCGCCCTTTGAAAGCTACGGCGGTTCTTATGAAATGACAGTTTCCGATGGTATTGACAGCGTGGTTTACAGGGATATAATAATAGGCGAGGTGTGGCTTGCGGGAGGACAGTCCAATATGGAGCTTGAGCTTCAAAGCTGCTCCACCGGCCATGAGGAGCTTGAACATATATCCGAAAGCGGAAAAAATGTGAGGTTCTACTACACCCCCAAGAACCCCTATAAGGACGATTTTTTCTATGCCCAGGAGAGAGATACCTGCTGGAGTCTTTCCGATAGGGAAAACTCAAAATGCTGGTCTGCCGTGGGATATTACTTTGCCAAAAGGCTGTCTGCGGAGCTTAATTGCACCGTAGGCGTAATCGGCTGTAACTGGGGCGGAACGTCCGCATCCAACTGGATAAGCCATGAACGCCTTTGCTGCAACAGCGATACAAAGAGCTATGTAGACGAGTACGATAAGGCGATGGAGGGTAAAACCTTTGAGGATTATCTGGAGGATTTGGAGGAATACCGCCGCTGGGAGGCTGAGTGGCAGCCTAAGATAAACGAGTATTACTCACTTCATCCGGACGGAAGCTGGGACGAGGCGCAGGAGTATGCGGGCAGTCTTTCCAGATGGCCCGAGCCGCTGGGTCCCAAGTCCCCGTTCAGAGCGGCAGGACTTTACGAAACCATGCTTATGAGGGTGTGTCCCTATACCCTTGCGGGATTTATTTACTATCAGGGTGAGTCTGACGACCATAAGCCGCAGATGTATGCAAAGCTATTTTCCATGCTTATAGAGCAGTGGCGCAGCGACTGGAATGATGACGGTCTGCCCTTTATATGCGTTCAGCTTCCTATGTTTATTAACAAGGGCGAGGAGGACAGAAAGAACTGGTGTCTTATCCGAGAGGCACAGATGCACGTTCATCAAACCACGGCAAATACGGGAATTGCGGTTATCCTTGACTGCGGCGAATACGGAAATATCCACCCTGTCAATAAAGTCCCTGTGGGGGACAGGCTTGCACTTCAGGCGCTTGCCAATGTGTACGGGACAATATCCCCAGAGGATGCATATGGTCCTATATACCGCTGCTGCTATCCCGTGGGCGATTCTATGGCGGTCAGGTTTGATTATTCCGATGGAATGTATGTTGTCGGTGAGGACGGAACACGGAGAAATTTCGGCAATATAGACGGTTTTGAAATATCCGGTGCAGACGGTGTGTACTACCCCGCAGAGGCGGAGCTTAAGGAGGACGGAACGGTAATTGTCCGTTCGGATAAGGTTACCGAGCCTGTCAATGTGCGGTTTATGTGGGTAAATTACGGAAACGTTACCCTTTTCAATAAAAACGGTATACCTGCGGCACCGTTCAGAAGTAACAGAAAGTGAGTGCAGAAAAAATGATAATGAGTGAACTTTTCAAGGATAAAAAGCCTACCCTCTCCTTTGAGGTTTTTCCGCCGAAGAAGGACGGTGTGCATATTCCTTTGGAAAAGGTTTTTCCTACAATGGACGAGCTTGTTTCCCTTAACCCATCGTTTATAAGCGTTACATACGGCGCAGGCGGCGGAAAGGGTGATTCCGTGACCTGCGGAATTTGCAGGCATATTGCCTCAAAGGGCGTACTGTCAATGGCGCATTTAACCTGTGTAAACAGTGCAAAGGAGGATATTGACAGGATTCTGGACGAGCTTGAAAGCAGCGGAATCGAGAATATCCTTGCACTTAGGGGAGATATTGTACCGAATATTCCTCCCAAAAAGGATTTCAGCTATGCATCGCAGCTTATTTCATACATCAGTGAAAGGGGAGGCTTTCATATATCTGCGGCTTGCTATCCCGAGGGGCATATTAACGCACCCGACCTTGTGACGGATATACGTCATTTAAAGGAAAAGGTTGATGCGGGCGCAGAACACCTTATTTCACAGCTTTTCTTTGATAATTCCGCATTTTTCCGTTTCAGAGAGCTTACCGCGGCGGCGGGAATAAATGTCCCAATTGAAGCGGGGATAATGCCTGTTGTGAATAAAAAGCAGATTGAGCGAATGGTTTCCATATGCGGAGCAAGCCTGCCTGCAAAGTTTTCCCACACTATGGCGAGATTTGAGAACAATCCCGAGGCACTGCGTGATGCAGGAATAGCCTATGCGGTAAATCAGATTGTGGAGCTGATAGCGGAGGGTGTGGACGGCGTTCATATATATACTATGAACAACCCTTATGTCGCTAAGAGAATATGCGACAGCGTATCCTCACTGCTGTAAGCTATGATAAACATAGATCATATAGACAGAGCCGAGGCGATGAGGTATCTTTCATGCAGGGACGAGAGCAATTCGGGCGTAGTCGCCGAATATCTTGACCAATGTGAAAGGCTTGTCCTTGAAGCGTTAAATCCTAAGTACACCTATAAATATTTTCCCCTTGATTTCTGCGGAGAAAAGCCTGTTTTGACGGACTGCCCTCTTTCTCTTGAGGGAAAGGATATTGCGGCGCATCTTGCGGGCTGCAGGGGAGTAATTATACTTGCCGCCACAGACGGTGCGGGGGTTGATGCCCTTATAAGGCGGCTGCAGGTGGAAAATATGGCTGCGGCTGTCATTGCCGATGCTCTTGCGGGGGCGGCTGTGGAGGAGATACTCAATAAGGCTGAGGTCGAAATTAAGGAACGCTATGGAAATATGTATTTCACCGAAAGATATTCTCCGGGCTACGGCGATCTTCCCCTTAATATACAGAAAACCATATTGAATATACTGGACGCACAAAAGAGGATAGGGCTGTGCGTGGGCAGCGGGGGACTTCTTACCCCGATAAAATCCGTGACAGCATTCATAGGCGTGTCCAAAAACCCTTTAAGAAAAGAAAGATGCAGATGCGACAGCTGCAATATGAGAGAAACCTGTCGGTACAGAAAGGAAGGAAAAAGCTGTGGACTTTAAGAGCTTATTGCAGGAGGACGGCTTTATTCTGCTTGACGGCGGAATGGGCACAATGCTACAGGCAAACGGTCTTGTTCCGGGGGATATTCCCGAAATCATGAATGTCACACATCCCGAACTGATAGAGAGTATACACAAAAGCTATCTCGATGCGGGAAGTATGGTTGTATATACCAATACCTTCGGCGCAAATCGTTCTAAGTTAGAGGGCAGCGGTCACACCGTTTCCGAGCTTATCGGCGCAGGTGCGGCTATTGCAAGGAAAGCTGTAAGCTCCGCTTCCCATAAGGCATATACCGCTCTTGATTTAGGTCCTGTGGGGCAGCTTCTTGAGCCTACGGGAAGTCTTTCCTTTGAAGAGGCATACAATATATTCAAGGAACAGATTATTGCGGGTGCTGATACGGATTTAATCGTTATAGAAACCATGTCCGACCTTTACGAAACCAAGGCGGCACTTTTGGCGGCAAAGGAAAATTCGGACAAGCCCGTTATCTGTACCATGACCTTTGAGGAAAGCGGCAGAACCTTTACGGGCTGTTCCGTTTCCGCAATGGCTATGACCTTGGAGGGGCTGGGCGCAGATGCTGTGGGCGTAAACTGTTCCTTAGGACCTGATGGACTTTATGATATACTTGACGAGCTTGCGTCCTCTGTAAGCATACCCATAGCCGCAAAGCCCAATGCGGGACTTCCCGACCCTGAAACAGGGGCATATAATACAACTCCCGAGGAATTTGCACGTCAGACCGCAAGGCTGTCGGAAATAGGAGTTAAGATATTCGGCGGCTGCTGCGGCACGTCACCCGAGTTTATAAGGCTGCTTGCAAAGGAGCTTGAGGGCTTAAGGCCGATAAAGTGCGAGGTGAGGAAGCATTCTGCCGTATGTACTCCCGCAAAAACGGTGGTTATAGATCAGCCCAGGATAATCGGTGAAAGAATTAATCCCACAGGTAAAAAGCGCTTCAAAGAGGCGCTGATGAACAACGATATCGATTATATTTTGGGACAGGCGATAGAGCAGGTTCGCGCAGGCGCGGATATACTTGACGTAAATGTAGGACTGCCTGATATAGATGAAAAGGAAATGATGGTGCGAACCGTAAAGGCGATTCAGGGAGTAACCGATCTTCCTTTGCAGATAGATTCCACCATTCCAGAGGTGCTGGAGGCGGCATTGCGTGTATATAACGGAAAACCCATAGTCAATTCGGTAAACGGTGAGGAAAAGTCGCTCTCGGTTATTCTGCCCATAGTTAAGAAATACGGTGCGGCGGTTGTGGGACTTACCCTTGATGAAAACGGTATTCCCAAAACCGCAGATGAACGATTTGCCATAGCGCAGCGTATACTGGACAGAGCGATGAAGATAGGCATACCAAAGGAGGACGTTTTCATAGACTGTCTGACCCTTACCGCCTCGGCGGAGCAGGACGCTGTTATGGAAACGGTTAAGGCGGTTCACAGGGTAAAAAACGAGTTGGGATTGAGAACGGTGCTTGGCGTATCGAATATATCATTCGGACTTCCCAACAGGGAGCTTGTAAACTGCAATTTCCTGCAAATGTGCCTGACAAACGGTCTTGATCTTCCCATAATAAATCCCAACGCCGCGCTTATGACAGGTGCGGTAAGGGCATATAAGCTGCTTACGGGAATTGACCGCAATTCAATGGATTACATCAGAGCATATAAGGATGTGTCATTCTCATCTTCGGTAACGCCAAAGGATTCATCGCAGTCCGATGGAAGCAAGAGCGGGGAAACCATGAATCTCAGCTATGCCATTGAAAACGGACTAAAGGGCGAGGCAGGTAAGATAACCGCCGAGCTGCTGAAAACCACAGATCCCATGGATATAGTCAACGAAATGCTTATTCCCGCACTGGATAAGGCAGGAGATGATTTTGAGGCGGGACGGATTTTCCTGCCGCAGCTTATACTTTCCGCAGGTGCGGCGCAGTCTGCCTTTGAGGCTATAAAGAACAACATGAGCGGGGATAAAACCGTTTCCAAGGGAAAGGTTGTCCTTGCCACAGTAAAGAACGATATTCACGATATAGGCAAGAACATAGTCAAGGTGCTGCTTGAAAATTACGGCTTTGAGGTAATAGACTTAGGGCGTGATGTGGAGCATCAAGCCGTGGTTGATGCGGCGATAGAGCATGATGTAAGGCTTGTGGGGCTTTCTGCGCTTATGACTACAACACTTAAGGACATGGAGGCTACAGTTAAGCTGCTGCATGAAAACAACGTAAATTGCAAAATCGTTGTTGGCGGTGCAGTCCTTACCCCCGAATATGCGGAGAAGATCGGTGCGGATTTCTATGCCAAGGACGCAAAGGAAACGGTTGATATTGCCCACAGGGTGTATGGTGTTACTTAATATGCACAAAAAGCATGAAAAATCCAAGAAAAATATATGCAAAAAGTAAAAACCACTAATTTGCTATAGTATTTTCAAGGAAAATGTGTTACAATTAAAATGTCTGATATTGTTGAATTTAGTGCAGGTAGATGTGTTCGGAAGGTGATTTTATGGATAATTTTCAGGCACTGCAAACGCTTCGCCGTTGGGTGTCCCAGTCGGACAACATAGTATTTTTCGGAGGCGCGGGAGTTTCCACCGAGAGCGGTATTCCCGACTTCAGAAGTGTTGACGGCTTATATAATATGAAGTATAAATTCCCTCCCGAAACTATACTCAGCCATGATTTTTTCTGCAATCATGTAGGAGATTTTTACGAGTTTTATAAGGATAAAATGCTGTATCTGGACGCTAAGCCAAATAAAGCCCACCTTGCTCTTGCGGAGCTTGAAAGGCAGGGGAAGCTAAAGGCGGTAGTCACTCAGAATATAGACGGACTTCACCAAGCGGCAGGCAGTAAGGTCGTATACGAGCTGCACGGATCCGTTCACCGCAACTACTGCGTAAAGTGCGGTGAGGAGCATGATGCTGAATATATGAAAAATTCACCGTTTATTCCCCAGTGCAGAAAATGCGGCAGCCTTATAAAGCCCGATGTTGTCCTGTATCAGGAGGGACTTGACCAAAGGACGGTTACAGGCGCGATAAATGCTATACAACAGTGCGATATGCTGATTGTGGGCGGTACATCATTGTCGGTATATCCTGCCAGCGGTCTTATAAATTATTACCACGGTGATAAGCTGGTGCTGATAAACAAAACTGCCACTAATTATGATGAACGTGCGGATTTGCTTATCTGTGACAGCATAGGGACTGCCCTCGACTGCTGTGTTTAGGAGTTAGCTCCATGGAAATGTTCGATTTGTATGATATTGACAGAATACTCACAGGCGAAACCGTTCCCAGAGGAAGTGTCCTGCCGGAAAACCGATACCGCATAGTGGTTCATATATGCATATTTTCCTCCGACGGCAGAATGCTTATTCAGCAAAGACAGCCCTTTAAGCACGGCTGGAGCGGTATGTGGGATCTGTCCGTGGGCGGATCTGTGATTTCCGGTGAAAACAGTGTTCAGGGCATTATTCGTGAGGTGCGGGAGGAGATAGGGCTTGACCTGTCGGATTCGGAGAATATGCGTCCCGCTGTTACCCTTAATTCCGATGATGTCTTTGATGATATTTTCCTGCTTAGCCGCGATGTGGATATAAATACCCTGCGTTTGCAGCCCGAAGAGGTAAAGGCGGTTAAATGGGCAGGGGAAACGGAAATTTACGATATGATAGATAAGGGAGAATTTATTCCCTATAATAAATGCCTGATAGCGCTGTTTTTTTCACAGAGAAACAAAGGCGGCAGGGGATTTATTGAGGGAAAGTAATAATGGAGGAATGGAAAATGCTGCTGCCTGAATTTTATGTTGACGATGTTATAAAGAAGGCTCTTTCCGAGGATATTAACTACATAGACCTTGCCACCGATTTGCTGATAGACGATGACGATATGTCTGCGGCGAATTTTGTTTCAAAGGCGGAGGGAGTGCTTGCGGGAATAGACTGTGCCCTGAGAACCTTTACCTTTGTGGACAGCACTGTAAAGTGCGAAATTTTCATACATGACGGTGAAAAGGTGAAAAAGGGCGATATTATAGCAAGGGTTGAGGGAAGAACCCGCTCAATCCTCAAAGCCGAACGCACATCACTGAATATACTACAGCATATGTCGGGAGTTGCCACCGCCACCAATATACTTGTGGAGGCTTGTGTGGGGACAAAGGCATCTGTGGTTGAAACAAGAAAGACACTTCCCGGACTTCGTGCCCTTGAAAAATATGCTGTTATGGCAGGAGGCGGCAGAAATCACCGCTATAATCTCTCCGATGCCGCAATGCTTAAGGACAACCATATTGACGCTTACGGAGGAATTACGGAGGCTGTTTCGGCACTTAAAAAGAAGATAGGTCATATGGCTAAAATAGAGGTTGAGGTCAGAAACAAGGAGGAGCTGAGGGAGGCTCTTGAATGTAATGTTGACGTTATAATGCTTGATAATATGACCCCCGAGGAAATGGCTGAATGTGTAAAAATAGCAGACGGTAGGGCTGTTCTGGAGGCATCGGGAAATATCAATGCCGATACAATTGCCGCCGTTGCAAAGACAGGCGTGGATATTATATCCGTGGGCGCGATTACCCATTCGGTTAAAGCTTTTGACATTTCCCTGAAAATAGCTAAGTGATTTTATAGAGGTGTAAATTCATGAAGGGTCTTACCTTTGTTTATGCCGTACATGATAATTTGTATATTAACCTTACAAACCGCTGTCCCTGCAGATGTACCTTTTGCATAAGGCAGAACAGTGACGGCGCATACGGCAGTGACAGCCTTTGGCTGGAAAGAGAGCCCGATTGTGATGAGGTTCTCGCTGATATAGAAAAATATAATCTTTCCGAATACGGCGAGATAGTTTTTTGCGGCTACGGCGAGCCTATGGAACGTGCTGAGGAGGTTTCCTTTATCGGAAAGGAACTGAAAAAACGTTATCCCTCAATAAAAATCCGACTTAATACGAACGGACTTTCCGATAAAATTCATGGCAAACCCACCGCACATCTTCTAAAGGGCGCTGTTGATGTGGTTTCCGTAAGCCTTAATTCGGGCAGCAGTGCCGATTACAACGCAGTTACCCGTCCCAAGTGGGATGATAGCTTTGACGCTATGCTTAAATTTGCCTGTGACTGTAAGGAATATGTGCCGCAGGTTATGTTTACGGTCGTGGACGTTATTTCCCGGCGGGAAATTGAGCAAAGCCGCGAAATTTCCGAAAGATTAGGTATTCCACTGAGAATACGCAAATATGATACATGAGGTTAGTCAGATGAAATTTTTTTCTGCAGCTTTGGCAATTATTATCTTTACTGTTACACTGTCATCCTGTTCCGCCGAGGAGACTGCTGTGGTTGAAAATGAGGATTATGTTACTGCCGCCGCTCCCGCTGAGGGCTGGGACTGGGAACAGCTTACCTCCCTTATGTATATAAACGGCGTTCAGCTCTCATACCCCTTTTCCGTATCCGATTTGGGGAGAGGATATATTTTAGGGGAATTGGGTGCGGGCAACTACTATGTGGGCGGAATTGTATATGTAGGAAACAGTCAGCTTTTCTCGGTCAGATATTATATTGAAGATGTATCCGAGTTTGAGGATATTACCTTAGAAACCGAAGCAGCGGGGCTGATGTTTTCATCCTCCGTAAATACAAGCGACATACCCGATGAGGAACTATTCAGTGTAAACGGCATTACCCTTGGCTCAACAATCGGCGAGGTCGAGGATATGATGGGTTATCCCAATTCCGTCAGCGGCAACGCATATATGTATAATGTTGGTGAAACGGGAATAGAATTTGATTTCACAGACGATATCGTTAGTCTTATTAACGTTTATTGGGAATAAATATAAAGGAGAGATTTTTTAATGGAAATTTTTGCAAGAAATACTGTCCATAAGGATATACCGGCAGTAGAACTCAGTGCAGGGGGATATTATGCAGTTGTTGCGCCCTCAATGGGTTCAGCGGTTCTGCGGCTCAGAAATGAGGAAAAGGGCGTTGAGGTTTTCCGATACAGCGATGACATTTCCATAAGGGAAATAATGTGTGCCCCCGAAATATGGGGACTTCCCACGCTGTTTCTCCCTAATCGCTTTGACGGCGGTACTCTCAGAATCTCCGACAATGTATATAAGCTGCCTGTAAATGAAACACGTTTTGGAAATCATCTTCACGGCTTCGTACATAAACGTGTTTATAAGGTCAAGGATATGGGAGTTACCGACAGCTCAGCCTATGTGGTAAATGAATACCTTTATGACGAGAACGATTATTTTTACGTTTGCTTTCCCGTAAAGTTTAGAATTTCCATAAAAATCGAGCTTTCCCAGATGGGTCTGGAGCATACGGTTACTATCGAGAATTTAAGCGATAAGATGCTTCCCATTTCCCTTGCAACTCATACCACAATCAATGCTCCCTTTGTAGACGGCGGCAAGCAGGAAAATATTACTCTGCAGGTGCCTGTGGTCGAGAAGATTATATTTGACAAAAAAAGATGGCTTCCCACAGACAGAAGAATTTCCGTTAGGGTAACGGATAAGGAATATCTGTACGGAACAAAATGTCCTGTTCTGCACGATATATGCAATGATATGTACTCTATGGGAACAATTACCCTTGACGGTGTGCCTTTCCGTGGAACGGTTATGAAGGACAAAGCGAGCGGAATAAGGATATGCAACGAGGTCGATGAAAAGTACAAGTTCTGGATAATATGGAACGATAAGGGTTTCAAGAACTATTTCTGTCCCGAGCCTATGACAGCTATGGTAAACGCGCCTAATTTGGATCTGCCACGGGAGCTTACCGGCTATGAGGAGCTTGAGCCGAGTGGAGTTTACACAGCCCGTCAGCGTTTCTTTGTAAAGTAAAACATTACTGCCCGACGAACGTTTACGCGTTCGCCGGGCAGCCTTTGTTGTAGGTTAATTTTCGGTGAAATCCACGGTTGTATCTCCCACATTCTGTTCAATGGAAATAATATTTTTATCGCTTACGGTATTTTCTTTATCCTTGTCCTTTTTGGATACTCTTTCTATAATTTCGTAATCATTGCTGCTGCCGCTAAGATTCAGGTCAATATTTCCGCAGTCAGCCTCAATATGCGTTGCGCCGTACAGCCTTGTGTCTGTGGTTTCAATATCACCGTAATCGAGAGATATTTTCGCATTGTAAAGTGTAGAGCGTTTAATTTCCATATCACCGCATGATACCTCAAATTCGCTTTTTGTGCGGCTGTCCGTTTCCGTGTAATCGGTCATAAACAGATTGCCGTAATCAAGCTCTATTTCACAGCTTGCACAGGTTAATGTGTCGATAGTAGCCGTGCCATTCTCACATTCCGCTTTTAAGGCTTTAGCGATGTCGGTAGCCGCAATTGATATATTTCCGTAATCCACTTCAATTTTACAGCTGCCAAAGCTTGAATTATTCACATACACCTCGCCGCAGCCGTTTCTGATTTCCGATATATTTTCAGCTGTGGTGTTTGTAAGGGTAAGATCGCCGTAATCAATATCTATATTTAAATTGCCGCTTACAGTGCAGTCGGAAACGGTGCAATCTCCATTATCGGCTGAAAGCTCACATTTTGCGGCGGTTATGCCTTGAAGTGTGCAGTCGCCGTAATCCGCTTCAATTTTTATGCTGTCAGCATTTATATCCTTCACGGTACATTCACCGCAGTCCTCAATTGCAATGGAATTATACGTCTTTTCAGGCAGGGTAACGGTAATAATGGTGTTGTAATTTTCTCCGCTAAAGTTCATATTTATATTGTCATACCGGTTATCGGATTTTTCCCTTTGTGAAATTTTCAGCGTTCCGTTTTCCACAGATGCTTTAAAATCATATCTGCTGTCGTCAAGCTGTGTTGCCTCAACTCTTGCGGTATCTCCCGCACCCGACTGCAATATAACCGCTGCGTAGCCGTCCGTATGGATATTAACAGATGAAATATCCTCGTAGATAACCGATTCTGTTTCGGAAAGGCAGAGGCTTTCAGCGTATTTTTCCTCATTCAGCGCGCCTGTTGCCACACCTGCGCCGCAGAGAACCAGTCCCACGGCAAGGCAGCATATTCCCGTTATGTATATAGGCTTCCATTTCATAGTAACAACCTCCTTTAATCAAAGCAAATCGACCATAGCTTTTTTGCGGTAAATATCCCAAATTTTACAATGCTGCGGCAGGCAATCCAAAAGGGCTTTAGCAGTAAAAGTCCAATACCGATGCTTACAAATCCTCCCCCAAGTATAAGCAGTCCGCGGGGCAGAAACTGTGTAAAGCAAAAGGGTGCGGTAACCAAGGCTAAGCAAAAGGCAAATGCAAGTAAAATCGGTATAATCGCAACGCATATAAGCGCGCAAAGCAGTATGATGTAATAGGCAAGGAGCAGGGGAATCCAAATATAAAATGTGCAGACAAGGATAGTAATAATTGCCGTTTTCCTTTTGCCGTTATTTGTATTTTTAACCTTGGGTTCAATGCCGTTTTCACGGAGAATTTTTTCCGCAAGCTCACCCGGCGTACCCAGCGCGGCCTTTTCCTCCTCCGATGCGTCCTCCAAATATTCGGTGTAATAGCGTACAGTTTCCTGCCGTTCCTCCGACGGCAGCTTTTTCAGCAGCTTATCCAGTGCTGTACAATATTCCTGTGCAGTCATAGGAATCCTCCTTAGTGTGATTATTTATGTGTTATCTGCGATTATTCTTTTTCCCTCATCTTCATTTTGCGGCTTTTTATCGGCGGAATTATCCCCCAAAAAGGCATCTACCTGCTTCTTATATTCCGCCCAGTCCTTGCGGTACTGTACAAGATGATTTTTTCCAAGCAGGGTAATTTGGTAATATCGGCGGTTTCTGCCTTGGTAGGGGCGGTCGTAGGTTGACAGATTTCCATCCTTTTGCAGTCGTCTTAGCACAGGATACAGGGTGGATTCGGAAATATCAAGCTGTGACTGTATATCCTTTGTAATTTGATACCCGTAGGTATCTTCCTTTTCCAGCACCGAAAGAACCATTGCGTCCAACAGAGCCGCGCCCACAGTAAAGGTAGACAATATTATTCACCTCACATATTCAGAAGTTCATAATATTATACGATATATAATATTATCTTTATTTATATTATACGGCATATAATATTATTTGTCAATAGGGTGTGGATATTGAAATGTAAAAAAAATTTAACCTTAAAAAGAATATTATGTAAATAAGACTGCCCACAGAAAAAGCTTCAACAAAATCAAAAGCACCGTCCCACTGTGTAGAACGGTGCTTTTCTAAGGTATGTTAATTTAGGTAATTATCTTTCTGCCAGAAGTACGGCTCATAAAGACGTTTAATGGTTTTTACCGCGGAATTTCCCCCATCATCGTCAATATAAACATCATAAGCACCCTCAATGCTGCCAAGGGTAACGGTTTTATCGGGTTTCAGCCTTTCTTTAAGGCGGAAAAGCATTTGTGCCCTTGTGGCAACGGGATTATATATTTTTATATAAACGAACCCGTCAAATTCAGGTGCGGCATTAATGGTTATCCGCGAATCGATATCAAGTCCCTCATCGCTTAAGGTTCGATAGAATTTATCGGCTTTTTCCTCCTCCGTAAGAATCATTATGTATAAAATATCGTCCTTATCAGGGTCAACCTTGCGAAATTCCTTTCTTGTATAATTTCTGTAGGGCGAGCGCCGAAGCATGTTAAAAAGCTGTTCCTCGGCGGGATTTACAAATTCTCCGTAGTAAATAATGACCGTGTTATCATAAAGGGCATTGATAAAGCAGTGAAGTCCTTGGTTTTCGGCAATTTCCATAATCCTGTCAGCAGTGCCTGCCGCCAGCATAATGCAGTCCAAATAGCGATTTTCCTTTGGGTCATACAGCACCGCACCGTCCATAGCTATTACGGGGAGCTTTAGCCTTACTCCGTCCATTATTGACAGCAGAACAGCGGGGGTTCTCTGAGTTGAAACCGTAAAAAGGCAGCCTCTGTCAATCAGTCTGTTAAGCTCAATTCTGCTGTAAGGGGTCATTGACTTTTCACCCGATATAAGTATATCGTCTATGCCCGAAACAAACAGCGTATTGCTGCGGTATTTCCTTGGTAAGCGTATAACATTCATGCCTACGCCTATTGCAATTCCGATAAGCGTGTCTACAACACGGTCAAGCACAAAAAGGTACGGGTTGGCGTCCAAACCGTGATTGATGGCTATGCTGAGAAAAACCACACAGGAAAAGAAGGACGCATTTTTCTTGTTCACAAGGACTGTGGTGTAGATAATCGGAACAATCATTACAGAGGCTGCAAGATACATTGCAATTTCCGATGCATTTGCAAAAAACCTTGCCTTAACAAGGAGGAAAGCAAGGGCGAACAGTGCGCCTATGAATGTACCGATAATACGCTGCTTAGCCATGCTTTTGGAAGAATCGGTATACGGCTGCATACACCACAGCACCGCAAGGGCACTGTAAAAGGGTGCTCCGTCATAGCCTCGGATTGCATAGATTACCATACATAGCGCTACGCCCACGGCGGACTTGATTATTCTTGCTCCGATTTTAGGTAAAGTGATATTGGTGTTTTGTTTGTTTGATGACATAAAGATCCCCTTTTGAATAAATTAAGCCGGTGAAGATACCGTTAATGGGTATCTATTCCACCGGCTTCATTGCTATGGTTTTTCCCTCAAAGAGGGATTGTTCGTTTGTGTGGGTGACAATTACTGTTGTACGCCCTTTTCGCAGGCGCTTAATCGTTTCAATAGTGCGTTCCTTAGTGACACCGTCCAGCCCTGCAAAGGGTTCATCCATAAGGAGAATTTCGCCGTCCGAGGTAAGGCAGCGGGCTATTTCCCCACGGCGGCACATTCCTCCGGAAAGAGCTGCGGCGGGTACGGCGGTATCACTTTCCTCAAAGCCCATACTTTTCAGAGCATCAAGAGCCTCATCGCTTTTGCAGCCTGCGGCGATACAGTTGCCCAATGCGGAAAGCTGCGGACACAGGCGATTTTCTTGGAAAACCATTGCAATTTTCTTTCCTGCATTGCCGTGAATTTCACCCTCGAAATCCTCAAGACCGGCTATTATCCTTAGGAGAGTTGTTTTTCCGCAGCCTGATTTACCTGTAATAACGGTTATACAGCCGTCGGGAATATCCGCAGAAAAATTGCACAGCACAAGCTTTTTCCCAACGTCAGTGGGATAGCTTTTATTTATTCGGCTGAGATACACGTTTTCTGTTCACCCTTCCCGCAAGTATTCTGCGCAGAGTTTTTACTATAGCGCTGAAATTGTAAAGAGTTATTATAATGAACAGCACAATATTCATAAGCCACCAAAGAGTGGGCTGCTTTGCTACGAATATGCACATAACGATAATTATAACACTGTTTACGAAAATGCGGAAATAATCAACCGTGAAAAAGATAAGCTTTCTTGCATCGAAAATTCGTACAGCAAAGCAGGAGAAATAAGAGGCAGCTGTAGCAATGGCGGCACCGTACATTCCGTATCTCGGTATCAGCAGGTAGTTGAGTATCAGATTAACCACAGCCGCCACCAAAGCGGTAAGGCAGGAATTCATGGATTTCTTTTTTGTGTTGTATATGGAGGATAAGAACTGGCAGGTACACTGGAATATCATAGCTGTTATCAATATAGGCGCTACTCTGTATGAATCAAAGAATGTAAGCTCTCCGCCCTCACCGGAGCCCTGACCGCCTGTGAGTATAAATGTGAGCGGCATAACGCACATAATAAGTCCCGCAGCACCGATATACAGCAGTGAGGAATAAGCGCCGAACACAGTTTCATAGAATTTTCCCAAATCCCGTGAATTGCGTTCCTCAATGGAGGACATCTGCCATGCCTGATAGAACATGGTGGTTACAAGCAAAAGCAGGGTAGGCAGCTTATATCCAAGGGCATATATACCGTTTGCGTCCTCTCCAACCATAGCAATCATAAACCATCTGTCCGAGGAGGAGGTTACCCACCAAAGGAGGTATGTGGGGACAAGGGGCAGAGAAAATCTGATCATTTCCCCAAAAACTCTTTTATTGAAAAAGCGTATATCCGTGTACTTATACAAATCGCCGATAAGCGTAAGGAATATCAACGAAAGCGCATCGGAAACGATAAAGGAGAGAACATATCCCGTAACACCCAGCTTGAACACAAGCAGGAATATCAGGTTGCATATAAGCTGAACAAGTGTCGCACCTATCCCGTCAACGGCAAAAAGCTTGACATTTCCCCTTGCTCTGACAAACTGGGAGGCAAGCTGCCGAAAGCTGGAGAAATAACAGTAAACATACATCAGAAACGCGTATTCGCCAAGGGTACTGCTTTTAGCCACAAGGGGAGTAAAAAGCATATAAACCGTAAGACCTATAAGGGCGGCGGCATTGGCGGCAGTAAAGACTGTTCGCCTGTCATATCCCTTATCCATTCCAAAGCGGATAACAGCGTCCGCCATACTCATTGTCACCAAGGGATAGAGCATATTTACCGTATTGTATATAAGGTCAGCGGAGGAGTATTCGGCGCTTGTGAATACCCTTGTGTAAATTATAACAAGGAGATACCCAAGGATTTTTGTCCCCATAGAACCTACGCCAAAGATAAGCGTATTGTTGAAAAGCTTTTTGTACTTATTCATTACTTACAATCTCCAGTGATTATTTGTAAATCCTTAATAACCTCTTCCGCCAGCATAAGACCGCAAACAGCGGGAACATAGGATATACTTGCGGGAGGAATTTTGTGTGAGCGATTATTGTCGTTCGATGAATCCACATTATTGACGGGAGTAACGGATTCATCCGTTGAATACACGGTTTTCAGTGAGGAAATGCCCCTTTTCCGCAGCTCGTGCCGCATTACCCTTGCGAGGGGACAAACGGAGGTGTCATAGATATCGCATACCTTAAATCCGCGGGCGCTTATCTTGTTTCCCGCGCCCATAGCGGATATAATGGGTGTGCCAACGGCATTGCACCGCACCACAAGCTCAATCTTTGCCGAAACAGTGTCTATTGCATCAATTACATAGTCAAATGAGGTGAAATCCACAGAATCGGCATTCTCGTGTGAGAAAAACATTCGATGAGGCTTTACTGTTATAAGCGGGTCAATGTCGGATATCCTCTCCGCCATAGCATCCACCTTGTAACGTCCGACAGTGCTGTGAAGTGCAATAATCTGACGGTTAAGGTTTGATATGCTTACGGTATCGTTGTCAAACAGGTGAATTTCACCTATCCCGCATCTGGCGAGAGCCTCGGCGGCGTAGCCGCCCACTCCGCCGACACCGAAAATCGCAACGCATGATTTAGTAAGCCTTGATAATGCATCCGACCCTATAAGCCGTGCAGTACGCGACTGCTGTTCCCTTATCTCCATAATATCAATCCACATCCCTGATTGACTCAACAACAGGCGAATCAACCACACGTTTTCCGGGGAAATAAGATGAAACCACAGCGACCAAGAGTGCGGCAACAGTAGCCACAGCAACATATTTCATCGGCGCGACAACGGAGAGATCCGCAATAAGGTCGCTGCTGCTTAAGTAACCCCAGCCTTGTTCAAATGGAATTTGTACAATAATAACCATCAGCGCAATCGCTACCGCCGAGGATATACCCGCCAGTACCGCGTACATCAGGCTTTCCGTGCGTACAAGGCTGTAAAGCTGTTTGTCACTCATTCCGCAGGCTCTTAGGATACCAAGCTCGGAAAAGCGGTTGAGAACGTTTGTGGATATGATATTTGCAACGTTGACAGCGGCAATAAGCGAGAATGTAATAATAAGGAAATATCCCGCCATTGATATAAGGGAAAGCAGCGACTCCGTACTTTCTCTGTCGTTAAGGTTATCGTCATAATAGCCGTAGAAATACTTTGTGAGGAAGGTTCTTGCCTCGTCCACACAGCCATCCTTTGCATTTGCGCCGATTGTGCGGGTGTAGAGATATGCGGTTGATCCGTCTGAAAATTCCATAAGGGTCGAATTACCGTCTCTGCCGCATTGTTCCACAAGGGCGAGATAATTTTCTTCGGCAATAACAGCACTGCAGGTAATTTTTCCTGTAATGGTAAGATACAAGGAACTGTCCGTCACGTAAGTGCCGCCGATGTGAATGCTCGCTGTTCCACCATAGAAGTTTACTTCGGCGGGAATAAATTGTTCAGCGGTAAGATCACATTCGGTAACGCTGTCAACAAGGGTATAGGTTTCGGAGTCAGTGGTATACTCTATGGCATTTGCACATATAAGCACAGAACCGCTTTCAAGCAGCTCATCATATGTGACGGACGATGTGATATATTTCTCGTAGGTATTGCGGTTTACAGGGTGAATATCCAGAAAGCTGAGTTGGGCTTCTTTGCCGCTGACAAAGCTTACACCCATACTTTCCGAATCGGTGTAGAGCATAACTGATGTATCATACTGAATATCCTCAAAATAACCGGAGTCCTCCAACAGCTCCACGCTGTAATCTACGCCATCGGTGCTGTAGGTGGAAATGTTTACGGAAAAATCATAGGGAAGCCTGTCATATGCAAAGGTACTTTCCACGTTATCCTTTGCAAGCTCTATCACATATGAAAATCCTGAAAACAGTACAATACTGAGAACCATCGAAAGCATTGTTACTATGTATCTCTTTTTGTTACGTTTCATGCTTAGCGAGGCATATACGGGAACAAATTTCTTTCCGTTACCAAGCTTCGCGCGGAATCTTCCCGTGTATATCTTTTCGCGCCTTGATGCCATACGCATAGCGTCCACAGGGGTAGCTCTTACAACACGCATGCCCGTTCCCACAGCGGAAATAACAACCCACAGCACGCCCGCAGCCAGTGCAATTGCGTATACAAACCACTGAACATTGAATACCAGCATATCGGTGAAATTATAAACGGAGGAAATGGAATTAAGTGACTCCATGCTGCTGAGTATTCCGAAAATAATCCTTGTAACTCCCCAACCTAAAAGTATTCCCACAGGTACGCCCACAGCGGAGAGAAGCAGGGCTTCCCATACTATTATGCGGAAAATCTGTGAGGAGGAAGCGCCTACCGCCTTTAAAAGACCGAATTGCTTAACGCGTTCTCTGGAGGATATTTCAAAGGAATTATCTATAACCATTCTGACGCAGAACATAAGGAACAGTATGAAAAGGTAACAAACGGCAAAAAATCTCACTCTATATGCCTGTGCATCATTTCCGTGTCCCTCCTCATTGAGGAGATCCTGATTAAGGCTGTAATCGAAATCGTCAATTTCAAGCCCCACATCCTGAAAAGCATAGTGTAAATCCCAATAAGGATCCATACATTCATCGGTAAACCGTGCAAGCAGATTGTTATAGCTCTCGGTTCCGCTGGAAAAGCGCGTATCATTGTAATGAACCATGTTATATCCGTCGGAAAAGCCTACAACGGTAAAGGTTATTTCATTATATCCGTCTATGTTTACACTGCTTAGAAAGTAACCGGGAACAAAATCGCTGTATGCGGAATTATCGGTGCTTTCGGAGAGAGCGGAGCAGTCCAAGGTATAAAGGGCAACGGTATCACCCAAGGACGGATCTCCCCACAGAGCGGTATTGGCAGCGTTTATAACAACCTCGCCGCCCTTTTCGGGAAGCCTGCCTTCTATGACGGAGGTCATGTAATCGGGGAGCATTGAAATGTCATCGGGTCTTATCCGTAAAAACCAGTCCTCAACGATATATCCGTTGCAGGCTAAGTATTGCTTGCTTACGGTATTGCCCTCGAAAACCCCGTCAACCGTGCTTGTGTAGTAGGACAGAGAATAGGTTTCAACCTCGTCGAATATATCCATTCCGCCGATAACGACAGTTTCATCCCTGTCAAGGGAATTGATTAGGACATGGTAGCTGCCCGTAGTGGAACGGGTAATATTTGCGGAGGTGGCACTGTATATTGATACGGCTGAAAGCATTACTGTCATGAAAGCAACCGCAATGATAATGGCGATTATCGTGAGAACAGTATGCTTTTTCTGCTGTTTAAGGTAACGGTAAGCAAATTGGCGAAACAACCTAATCATCCTTTCGTATGTATTCAGATGTACACACCTCAATTATACCACACATTACAGTGATTTGCAAGTACCTGTGAAAAAAATTACGGTTACGTAACGCAAAATCATGACCCTTGTGGTGTATTACAAGGGTCATGATTGTTAAATATCCTCCAGTGAAAGTGTAGCAAGAGCATTGAGGGATTCATCGGCGCGTTTTCCGTCAAGATAGTCGTAGTAGGCTTGGCAGGCTATCATAGCGCCGTTGTCACCGCAGAGTGAGAGGGGAGGCATATACAGTCTAAATCCCCGTTTGCCGCATTCCTTTTCCAAAAGGGAGCGAACACCGGAATTTGCGGAAACGCCCCCTGCCATGGCAATGGTCTTGTATCCCAGTTCCTTTGCGGCGGAAATGGTCTTTTCCGTAAGCATTTCGGCAGCGGTTTTCTGAAATGACGCCGCTAAACTGTCGCCGTCAAGGACTTCACCCTTTTGCTCGGCGTTATGAGCGAGATTTATTACAGCGGTTTTAAGTCCGCTGAATGAGAAATCGTATTCACTTCCCGTTACCTTGGGGATAGGAAGCTTGTATTTATTGGGATCTCCCTTTTGGGCGGCTCTGTCTATGTGTATTCCGCCGGGATAAGGATACCCCAGTACTCTGGCGCATTTGTCAAAAGCCTCACCCGCGGCATCGTCGCGGGTTTTGCCGATAATGCGGAATTTGGTATAGCTGAGAACCTCGCATATTTGCGTATGTCCGCCGCTTACCACAAGGCAAAGATACGGCGGCTCAAGCTCGGCGTGTGCGATGTAATTAGCGGCAATATGTCCTGCAATGTGATGTACGGGAATAAGTGGCTTTCCCGTAGAAAGAGCAAGTCCCTTGGCAAAGCTTGTACCTACCAGCAGCGCGCCTATAAGTCCCGGCGCATAGGTTACCGCAAAGGCATCGATGTCGGAGAGAGTACAATTTGCCGACTTCAGTGCATCGTCCACCACACGGGTAATGTTTTCGCAATGTCTGCGTGAAGCTATTTCGGGAACAACACCGCCGTACTGCTTATGCTCCTCAACCTGGGAGGCTATTATGTCGGAAAGTATGGTTCTGCCGTTTTCCGAAACAGCCGCGGCAGTTTCGTCACAGGATGATTCTATTGCAAGTATCTTCATAAATTCAGCTCCATTATCATGGTAATGCCGTCATCCTTGGGATTATCATACATACGGCGGCGCACAGCGGCGGATTTAAAGCCCAGCCTTTCGTAAAAGGCGAAAGCAGATGTGTTTGACCTTCGCACATCAAGGGAAATGATAGGACAATGAACCCTATCGATAAATCCTATAATAAGCGCCTCACCAACACCGCTGCGGCGGTATTTCGGCAAAACGGCTATCTTTTCGATATAGGCTGATTCATCGTCCGAAACGCCTATTATATACCCCAATATGGTATTTTCGCCCTTTGATACGGCTTTCAGTATAAGGCTGCCGCTGCGGTCAAGCTCCGATTCAACGGCAGTAAGGCTCCAAGGGTCGCCAAAGGAAAGAGCTTCAATTTCCTCTATCTGTGCAGCATCACAGGGTAATGCACTTGTAACAGTTATTTCCATATCAATTATTATCCAGTATCCTTTCGGCAAGGGCGTATACATCATTTAGAGTATTCAGGTGTCCGCAGTGTTCACGATAGGCGGCGGCATCCTTTATTCCCTTTAGGTAAAAGGCGCATTGCCGTCTTGCCTCCGCCATAGCGGTTTTCTCACCCTTGAATGAAACGGTAAGCTCCGCTTAGCGGCACATGATTTTCATACGCTCTTCAATTGTCGGCTCGGGCAGCAGCTCGCCTGTTTTAAGGTAATGCTCCGTTTGGGAAAATATCCACGGTCTGCCGTAGCTTCCTCGTCCTATCATAACAAGGTCAACGCCTGTTTCACGGTACATATTGAGTGCATCTTCGGGAGTGCGTATATCGCCGTTGCCGATAACGGGAATTTTAACGGCTTTCTTCACCCTGCGGATAATATCCCAATCGGCACTGCCGCTGTACATCTGTACTTTGGTTCTGCCGTGAACAGTGACAGCCGCCGCTCCCGCTGCTTCCATAG
>Ga0192280_1048_pt1 | contig 26092 bp, 26 predicted proteins | sample Koala_Koa24_M3_FD_131249 | JGI IMG/M metagenome (GOLD analysis project Ga0192280, IMG submission 131249) | Enriched cells from koala feces incubated with labeled cellulose particles, San Francisco Zoo, California, United States - Koala_Koa2-4_M3 ... | reverse complement strand
CATCGTCTCTTTCGCAGAAAGAACCTTCGCTTTCCCCAGGTCCTCTGTCGAATGGATGATCTGTCTCTGAAGGTTCGAGAGATCCACCTCATCTGCATCTGCGATACCGATTGTCCCGACTCCCGCAGCGGCCAGATACATGGCGGCAGGAGCCCCTAAGCCCCCGGCACCGATGATCAGCACTTTCGCATTTAACAGTTTTTTCTGACCCTTTACACCAATTTCTTTTAAAATGATATGCCTGGAATAACGCTCAAGCTGCTCATTTGACGCCGTCCAGCGCGATGCCGGAGCGCTATCCGGACTCGAAGTGTTTCCAGTGCTGTCGCTACTCGTATCCTTTTGTACTCCCATCAGCAGCCACCTCCCATAAAATACAGGAATTCTACCACGTCGCCTTCCTTCAGTTCTGTCGTCTCAAAGGAGGCGCGCTCCGCAAATTCCTCATTTACGGAAACGCTGACATAGTCCGGCATTTCCACATCCTCTGACTGAATCAATTCCGCAATCGTAATTCCATCCTTTACTTCTTTTGCTGTACCTGCAACAACGATTTTCATGATCTCTCCTCCATTATTCTGATCTCGTAACTGTTCAGTACCTTCACAGTTACGAGGGAAAAGCCCATTTAAAATCGCTGCGCGATGGGGCTTTTCCCCACATTATATATGTTATCATACGTACTTCGCAGCAAGTGCGAAGTACTGTCCTGAATAGTTACCTGATCGCAACTGTGCTCAGTGCCCTAAAAAGCCCCTTTTCAGTCATATCTGAAGACACTCTCTGACCGCCATCTCCAGCACAAGCTTTGGCTGTACCCCGCTAAACCGGCCAACTTCCTTTCCCTCTTTCAGGAAAAGAAACGTCGGCGCGGAAAGAACATGATACTTAGCGGCAAGATCAGAATTCCACGCAACATTTACTTTTCCGATAAATACCTGGTCACCAAATTCTCCTGTCAGTTCTTCCTCCAGTTCAGCAAGTAGCGGTGCCATGCGTTTGCAGGGGACGCAGCTGTCCGAATAAAAGTCAATCAAAGACAGTTTGCCATTTTCCAATACTTTTTCCCGAAAACTTGTACCATCAACCTTTTCCGCCATTGAGTTTTTCCTTTTCCTTTCCTATTCGACCTTTTTTACAATCAGGTCGAACGTACCATCCTCCCGATTAATGAGCTTCAAAACCTGATGTCCCTCTTCTTTTATACTTCTCGGAACATTCTGAACCGGTTCTCCCCCATTCAAATGGATAGAAAGAATCTGTCCATTCTCCAGTTCCTCCAGCGCTACTTTTGCTTTCACAAACGTCACCGGGCAGACAACATCCGTGATATCTACTGACCCATCCACCTGAAATTCCGCCATTCCATAGCTCCTTTCTATCTGTACCTGTTTTTTCAGCATCTTCGCTATCACCCTGCTGCTCCATCGTATGCCGCTTTCAGCACCTCGTGGAATTTCTCTTTGCCGACACGATCAATCGTAAATTTGAACCGTTCTCCGGAATTCGCATTTTCTCCGAAAAATCGAATCGCTGCGTCTGTGACGGCAAAAAGCTGCTCTTCTGATGTAATAAGCGGCAGGGGCGATTCCCCTTTGCAAATACTGTTGCCGAACGTGCCGCCAAACGACAGAATGTATGCCGATTCCGCATCCCAGGCATCGGTCGGGCAGGATTTTGCACATCTTCCGCAGTAATTGCATTTTGCGTAATCTACCGTGACCTTTCCGTCCTCCAGGGTAATCGCGCGGGAGCGGCAGGCCTGTTCACAGACTCCGCATCCGATGCAGTCTTCCTGACGCCATTTTACATTCAGCGCTCCCTTAATTCCCACATCATTTTCCTCTGCTTTCAGGCAATTGTTCTGGCAGCCTGTTACGCCGAATTTGAATTTATGGGGAAGCTCTCTGCCGAAGTAGCGCTGATCCAGCTTTTTCGCAATATCCTGACAGTCAATATTGCCGCTCGGACAGACCGCGTTTCCCTGGCAGGCTGTCACTGTCCGGACACGCGGTCCGCAGACACCAGGTCTGCAGCCGCCATCCGCAAGCTCTGCTTTCACAGAATCAATGTCCTGTAATTTGATAAAAGGAATTTCCACCCCCTGACGGGATGTCAGATGTACATAACCCTCCCCATATTTTTCCGCCACCTCGGCGATTTTCGCGAGATTCTCCGCCGTAAGCGTACCGCCTACTACCTGCAGGCGCAGAGAAAAATGGTCTTTTTGCTTCTGGCGCATAAAGCCGCCTTTTTTCAGTGTCGCGTAATCAACTGCCATAGCCTTCTCCTCGATTCTTATGTCTATAGTAAATCAGATGCTGAATTTGCCTTTGCTTTTTCATGGCAGAGAACAGCAATCAGCTACAAATATCCGCCGTCCTGTGTGCCCTCTGACACCAGGGATGTCTCCCGCAGAATCGTCCGCGCGATTTCACTTGCGGAGCGAATATCTACATTCTTCCATCCGGTATAGACGGATTCTGTTTCAGCGATTTTATATCCCGGACGTTCCACCAGAAGCACGATCAGCCCCGCTTCTGTCAAAAGCTCCAGCGTCCGGCTCACGTCGTCGCCCGGTCCCGGCTGATAGAGAAAAGTTCTCCTTCCTTCTGTGTACAGCCGGTATTCTACCTCCTGTATAAGCTGCAGCGTAATTCCATCTGTCTCCGGCGAAAATTTGAACACCGCTGCGGTATGGCCATTCAATAGCGCACGTTTTACGGCAGTCACCGTTTTGGACTCATGCCAGTCCTGCGTTGTGGAAGTGATAACGCCGCAGGCGGATGTCATATTGGTGATGCGGTCAATCAGAATCAGTTCCCCCAGCGTTTTATGAGCACGGAACATATCCAGCACAACACTGTCGGCAAAGGTAATTTCCGCGGAGCCGATTTCATTTTTACACAAGCGCTCCGTCCGGTATCTTGCCCCTGTGTTCACATCGGTACTATAGCGAATCTGCCGTACCTGTCCGGGAACCAGGCGAGTACCGATTTTTATGAAAAATGCCTTCCCATTTTCCAACGGGACGTCGTCCATCCAGAGAATGTCTGCGGTGACCCCGGAAGCAATCGGCAAATGTGTTCCCGCTGTCAGCACACATCCGCGGGAGACGTCCACCTCCCGATCCAGCTGAATCGTCACAGGCTGCCCCCGAAAGGCTTCTTTCGCTTCGACATCTCCCACCAGAATGCGTTTCACGTGCGCTTTTTCCCTGCTCGGAAGCGCTGTAATTTCTTCTCCGGTCCGAATGACGCCCTCCTCAATCTGCCCCTGGAAACCGCGGAATTCATGGTTTGGGCGGCAGACCCGCTGCACCGGCAGGTAGAAGCTGCCGCCTGACGGATCGGATTGATGCTGCCGGGCGCCAAAAACTGCCGTATCTGTAATATCTGTCTGAAAAAAATGGTTCCCCGCCTTATCCTCAGCGACCTCCACCTGCTCCAGATACGGTAAAAGAGCGGGGCCATCGTACCAGCCAGTATGATCCGATTTCGTGGTTACATTATCCCCCTCTGTCGCGGAAACCGGGATCACAGCCACATCGAACAGATCAATCTCTTTCTTCAGATTTTCAATCTGCAATTCAATCTCCCGAAAGCACGGCTCACTGTAATCCACCAAATCCATCTTGTTTACCGCAAAAACAAAATAACGGATTCCCATCAGGACGCAGATGCGGGCATGGCGTCTGGTCTGCACGAGGACTCCCTGCGTGGCATCCACCAGAATCACCGCAAGATCCGCAAAGGAAGCTCCTACCGCCATATTGCGCGTGTACTCCTCATGCCCCGGCGTATCCGCCACAATAAAGCTCCGGTGTTCGGTTGTAAAATAACGGTATGCGACATCAATCGTGATTCCCTGCTCCCGCTCTGCCATCAGCCCGTCCAGCAAAAGAGAATAGTCAATCGCCCCGCCTCTGGAGCCTACCTTAGAGTCCAGCTCCAGCGCACGCTCCTGATCCGCGTAAATCAGCTTGGAGTCATATAAAATATGTCCGATCAGGGTAGATTTTCCGTCATCCACACTGCCGCAGGTAATAAATTTCAACAGTCCTTTCATATTTAGAAATACCCCTCCCTTTTTCTGCGCTCCATGCTGCCGCTTTCCTCATGGTCAATGACCCGGCTGGTCCGCTCCGATTCCACCGCGCTTAAGGTTTCTTCAATAATCGCGTCCAGCGTATCCGCGTCAGATTCAATCCCTCCGGTCAGAGGATAGCAGCCAAGTGTGCGGAAGCGGATCTTCTTTTTCACAACCTCTTCTCCCGGACGCAGCTTCAGCCGGTCGTCATCCACCATAATGATATTGCCATCCCGATAAACCACGGGACGCTCAGCCGCAAAATAAAGAGGAACAATCTCTATGTTTTCCTGACGGATATATTGCCAGATATCCTTCTCTGTCCAGTTTGACAGGGGGAATACCCTCATACTCTCCCCTTTATGTATCTTCGTATTATAAAGCTTCCACATTTCCGGGCGCTGATTCTTTGGATCCCATGCCTGCTCGGCATTTCGGAAGGAAAAAATCCGTTCCTTTGCCCTGGATTTTTCCTCATCCCTGCGCCCGCCTCCAAATGCCGCAGTGAAACCATATTTCTTCAGCGCCTGTTTTAATGCCTGTGTCTTCATGATATCCGTATAAGCCGAACCATGGTCGAATGGATTAATCCCCTGGCGGACGCCTTCTTCGTTTGTGTACACCAGCATCTCAATCCCCTTTTCCTTCGCGATCCGGTCACGGAACTCGATCATCTCGCGGAATTTCCAGGTCGTGTCAATATGAAGAAACGGAAATGGAGGTCTTTCCGGGTAAAATGCTTTCATAGCCAGATGCATCATCACCGAACTGTCCTTTCCGATTGAATAAAGCATTACCGGTTTTTCGCATTCCGCGGCCACTTCCCGCATGATGTAAATCGCCTCTGCCTCCAGTTCATCCAAATGCGATAAATTGTACATATTCTCTGTCTCCAATCCTTATCTTCGTTTTAGTATCGGTTCGCCTCTCCCGGATTCACACAGACTTCCCGGCTTCCTCCTCCTGGATATGTGACCAGCCAGCGCAGGAGGGTACTTTCTTTTTTTACCGAGAGTACCGCGCCGCAGCCGCCGACATCCGCACCCAGAAAATAGCAGATCGCTCCAAACCTGCATTCCTTTATGCAGGAGGCACACCCCCAGCAGTCGCGTTCATGGCGGATACCAGCGATGCCGTCCGATCCCTTTTTTATCAGATTACCGGGACAGGCTTCCACACATTTACCGCACCCCACACATTTTTCTCTGTCAATTCTGACGCTCATCCCACACCCTCCCGTTTCTGATCTATTGCTGTTTCCCGCGACTTGAGCGCCATAGCTGACTCAGCGAATTTCTTCGTACTCCGCATCTGCGCCCCTCTTCTGTCACCGCAAATCGCGATAAATAATCTCAATCTTCCCATTCCGATATCTTGAATTTACATATTTTTCAAATCCCGGATCTGTCTCAGGGTAATCCGTGTTTTCCGCAAACCCGTGCCATCGGGTCTCTTTTCTGGCCGCCATATGGGCGATCAGCGTCCGGCAGACCACAAGGCGCTCCCGGAGTTCATAAATCCGCAGCAGGTCATCCATTGTCTCCGCCCAAAGGCCCTGTGTCTGTTCTTGCAGCAGCCGGATTTTCTGATCCGCTTCCTGCAGGCCGCGCTCGTTGTAGCGGTAATCCGTGCGGATGCCGCCCGCATACTGATCCATGATCTTTTGCATGGCCTCCTCCGCCTGTTCAGTATCAACCAGAGAACGGGGATTGGAAAGGTATGTCTCGTATTCCCGTTTCTTTGCAAATCCGCGCTCACCCGGCGCTGACTCATGAATCTCTCTGTCATCCGGATCAAACAGGGCAATTTCCTGCTCGTTTGCCTTTGGCACAAGTCCTCCCTTCCCTTCGGAAACGTCTGACAGGTATCGAAGCATTGCCTCTGCCGCAATCTCTGCCTCCGCCAGCGCGCCAGTGACATATTTCTGCGGGCAGCCGCCCGCCACGTCCCCGGCAGCGAAAAGCCCGCGAAGGGTTGTCTTCCGTTCTGCGTCTATCCAATAGCCACTTGCAGTATGGCCGCCCACGACATACGGCTCCGTACCTTCGATTTCCACATCCTTCCGTGCCGGGCCTCCTGCGTCCTCCAGCCACTTTAACGTCTGTGACGGAGCCATATTCAGATACGCCCGGTACAGATCCATCTCCTGTTCTTCTGATATCCCGGATGTTTTCAAATAACAGGGGCCGCGCCCTTCCCGGTTTTCCATTACCGTCCCGTACAGACGGCCGGACGTCGTCCGGTCATAATAATTTTCATATTCCTCTCTTTTGGCATTGATCTGGCTGGCGGCGATGCCCTGTGCAATCGTCCCCACCGGGGCGATTGTATCCTTGCAGCGAAGCGCGATAAAACGCATTTCGAAGGTCGTCATCTCCGCCCCCGCCAGTATGCCCATTGCGTAACCGGCCCCGGTATTAAAAGGAGGATACCACATTTTATGTCTTGAAAATCCGGGATTGTTGGGTCGGTACAGGCCTGCCGCCCCGCTGGTCACAATCAGCACCGTTTTAGCATGAATTTCATAAAATACGGGCGCGTCCACACCAAAGCCATACGCGCCGCGCACCGTTCCATCCTCCAGTATGTAATCTGTAATATTTACATGGTTCAGAACCGTCACATTCGGCTGCGTGGACGCCGCTTTTGCCAGCAGCGGCTTGATGTTTTCCCCATTGATTTTAATGTTGCGCCAGCCGCGCGCGGCATAACTGCCATCCTCATTTTTCAGAATGACCAGTCCCAGCCGTTCCAGCTCGGCCGTCACCTCATTGAGGCGCTCGGACATTGACAAAAGCAAGTCCTCCCGCGCTATCCCATAAGCATCCCTTTTGGCATAATCCACATAATCCTGCGGTGTATGCCCTTCTATAATATAAGCATTCAGCGCATTTACCCCGGCCGCAAGGCAGCCACTGCGCCGGATATTCGCTTTTTCCGCGATCAATACACGGTAATCGGATCTCTGTCCAAGGATGTAAGCGGCATAGCAGCCTGCCGTTCCGCCGCCGATGATGAGGATGTCCGTAGAAAGCACTTTTGTCTCAAGCTTTTTTAATGTTGTTTTCTGCTCCGTCTGCATCGTTCCTCTTCCCTTTTTATTTTTGATAACGCTTAGATGATCACCGTCTCTTCTGTACTGATCAGCGAATTTCCAATAATTTTTACTTTCTGATCTTCACCAAATACATAAGCACGATAGATAAATACCCGGGCTTTCTCCCCTTCCTGCACCGGTTCCTCCTCGATTTTCCGCATACCCTGCAACAGAATTCCATGGATTCTCACCCACAGGTCAATCTCACGCCCACGGAAGAGCACGCGCTCGACGATCCCTTCCTCCGTAGAGATTTCATAACGGAGTGTCTCCCCAGCTTTGGAAATACTCACATTCTCCGGCCGGATTACAGCATGATATTGTGGGCCCAGCTGGTTAAATCCGTTGAAGCTGCCAATGTTATCAATTCGCGTCGGATGCCCCATGAATTCCGCGACGAACGCAGTATCCGGGCTGCGGTAAATATCCATAGGCGACCCGATCTGCTCAATGCGCCCGCTGTTCGTGATGATAATTTCATCCGCCACCTCGATCGCCTCATCCTGATCATGTGTGACGAAAATGCTGGTTACGCCTACTTTGTTGATCATTTCGCGCAGCCAGGCCCGAAGCTCCTGCCTTACTTTCGCGTCAATCGCCGCAAATGGCTCATCCAGAAGCAGCAGTTCAGGGTTCGGAGCGAGCGCCCTCGCAAAAGCCACCCGCTGTCTCTGCCCGCCGGAGAGCTGATTCGGATAGCGTTTTTCCAGACCCTCCAGTCCAATCAGAGAGATCAGTTCATTTACCCTTTCCCGAATATCCTTTGCTTTCCATTTATTTACTTTTAATCCGAAGGCAATATTGTCATACACCGTCTTATAGCGGAACAGTGCATAATTCTGAAAGACGAACCCTACGCCGCGCTTACTGGCGGGAACATTGCTGACGTCTTTTCCGTCAATCAGAATCTCTCCCGAATCCGCCGTCTCCAGTCCGGCGATGATGCGCAAAATCGTTGTTTTCCCGCTTCCGCTCGGCCCAAGCAGGGCAACCAGCCGCCCTTTTTCTACGCCAAAGCTCACATCCTGTGAAGCCTGGCAGTCCTGAAAGGACTTATTAATTCCCTTTAATTCCAGATATTTTTCTTTTCTTTTTTCTGCTTTATTGTTTGGCTGTTCCATTTCGTTCTCCCTGCGATTTCATGTGTCTTTGTTTCCAATCGGTTCCGTCATCGCCAGATAGCATTCCATTCCACGGAATTCTTTGGGGCTGATCCGCCGCTTTATATAAAGCTACGCTTCCGACGTCTCTTTCTTTCCCTTGCGTTCCAGGATACTGCGAAGTACCAGAATGATGACAGCCATTAATACCAGAATCGCTGACACCGCAAATGCTCCTGTAAAATCGTAACCCTGATACAGAAGCTCTATGTAAAGCGGCATGGTATTGGTTTTTCCCCGAAGATGTCCGGACAGCACCGACACCGCGCCGAACTCTCCCATCGCTCTGGCACTGCAGAGGACAATTCCATACAGAAGCGACCATTTGATATGAGGAAACGTGATTTCCCGAAAAATCCGGAATCCGCCCGCTCCCATCAGCGCAGCCGCTTCCTCTTCATCTGTCCCTTTCGCAGTCAGCACCGGAATAATCTCCCTCGATACAAATGGGAACGTGACAAAAATCGTTGCCAGCACAATTCCGGGGACTGCAAAAATAATCTGGATACCGGCTTCTTTCAGATACGGATATAATGCACTCTGCCGCCCAAAGGTCAGCACATAGATCAATCCGGCGATGATTGGCGACACCGTAAGCGGCAGATCAATCAGCGTCGAAATAATCTTCTTCCCCCTGAACTGAAAACGGGTAATCAGCCAGGCTGCGAAAACCCCAAAAATGGTATTAAAAATCACGGTAAGTACAGTCACCTCAATGGTCAGCAGAATTGCCTTTACCGCATACTCATCCGACACAGCCTCCCAGAACGCCCCGACTCCTTCCCTGAAAGCAGTCACAAGAACATAAATCAACGGCAACACCAGCATGACGATCAGGAAAGCCGCACAGATTCCGATGAGCAGCCATTTTACAGGTCCCGAGTTTTTCTTTGTGTTCATAATGATACCTTTCTGTCTTTTCACCGAACAAATCCACTGTATTTCATCAGCAGCAAATGCTTTTCACGCAAAAGCCGAGATTTCCCATATATCATCTCTACGCGATACCGCTTACGATCCGTGACGCGCGGCTCTGTGCCACGGCGTTGACGAAAAGAATCACAAATGCCGCCAGCAGCATCACCAGAGCAATCGACGTCGCGCTGGCATAATCGTATTCCTGCAGCTCCGACATAATCATCAGGGGAGCAATTTCCGTCTTATATGGGGTATTTCCCGCAATGAACACGACGCTGCCGTACTCGCCAAGCCCTCTCGCGAATGAAGTGGTAAAGCCTGCGATCAATGCCGGAAAAATCTCCGGCAGGATCACATGTCTTAATGTCTGTCCGCTGCTTGCACCCAAAATATTGGCAGCCTCCTCAAACTGCGGATCCAGGCTTTCCAGCACGGGCTGCACGGAACGAACCACAAAGGGAATTCCAATGAAAACCAGAGCCACCGTAATACCGGTCGTTGTGTATGCGATCTTTATGCCAAACCGGTTAAAGAAACTCCCTACCCAGCCATTTGTGGTAGTAAGATGGGTAAGAGAGATACCCGCGACCGCTGTCGGAAGTGCAAATGGAAGTTCAATAATCCCATTCATGATTTCTTTTCCCGGAAACTCATGGCGTACCAGCACCCAGGCCAGAATCGTACCCATCACCGCGTCAATCACCGCTGCGACAAAAGCAGTCCGGAAGCTGACTGCGTAGCTGGATAATACCCTGGGTCTGGTCACTGTACTGATGAAATCCGCAAACGAGAGCTGCGCGGAATAAATAACCAGCGTACAAAGCGGAATGACCACGATCAGCCCCAGCATAGCCGTTACGATTCCCAGAGAAAGGCCAAATCCCGGAATCACCCGTTTCTTTTTTCTCTTCTTTTCATTCAAAATCTGGTTCCACCTTTCCACCGCTTAAGCCGCGCAATGTGCGATGGCACCGGAGCATCCGTTTCGCCTTTATGGATATAAGGATACGCAGCACCATCGCGTAAATTGTATTTCTGACTTCCTCTTAACTGTTCAGTATCTTCAAAGTTACTCCAGATCACCGCTTACTCTTCGTAGATGCTGTCGAAGATGGCTCCGTCCACAAAGTGCGTTTCAGTCGCTTCCGTCCAACCGCCAAAGTGGCTGATGTCCGTCAGTTCTACATTCGTGTTAATCCACTTGCCATCCTCCGGAATCTCGGTAATCGTATTGCTCTCATCCTCCGTCGCGTACTCCGCAAGGATCTCTTCGTTTGACGGACGATAATAGTTTTCCGCCTCCAGGCGCTGCGCCTCATCCGAATACAGGTAGCTCAGATATTCGGTCGCAACCTCTCTCGTGCCTCTGTCGTCCACAACCTCATCCACAATCGCTACGGTAGGCTGGCAGAGAATGGATACGGACGGAACTACGATTTCATACTCTCCCGGATATTCCTCCAGTGCCAGGAAAGCCTCGTTTTCCCAGGCAAGCAGCACATCCCCCTGTCCATTCTCCGTAAAGGTGGTTGTCGCGCCGCGTGCGCCGGAGTCAAGCACTAATACGTTCTCATACAGTGTCTTGATGCTCTCCTGAATCTCTTCGTCACTCTGTCCCTGCAGCTCGAAATAATACCACGCCGCCAGGTAATTCCAGCGTGCGCCGCCGGACGTCTTCGGGTTCGGTGTGATGACTCCTACGCCTTCCTTCAGCAGATCATCCCAGTCCTGGATATCCTGCGGATTTCCCGAACGCACCAGAAAGACGATCGTAGAAGTATAAGGCGAGCTGTCCAGATCAAACTCTGAGGTATACCCTGCCTCGATCAGTCCCGCGTCCACAAGCGTATCTACATCACCCTCCAGAGCCAGCGTCACCACATCCGCCTCCAGGCCGTTCGCTACTTCAAGCGCCTGCTTACCGGAGCCGCCGTGAGACTGTACAATCTCGACTTCCTCGCCGGTCAGCTCCAGCCAGTGCGCCTGGAACAGCTCATTGTAAGCCGCGTAAAGTTCCCTTGTCGGGTCATAAGAAACATTTGTAATCTCTACACTGGCGGCAGATGCCGGTATGCTGCCAACGCCCAGCGCAAGTGCGCATAAGCCTGCTGCCGAACCACTTAAAAATTCTCTTCTTGTTATTCTTCTCATTTCTATCTTCCTCCTATGCTTCTATCAAAAAATTTAATGCAAGTTACACTCACTTTCTATTTTCATCAAAATCCCTGTCTCCTGTTGCCGGACTGGCGTCAACAGCCACAGATACCTCCGGCGGATAAGAAAATCAGTCTCATATTCTTTCCTCCATTTTCCTCCTTATTTAGTAGGTTTTGTGTGCTATGTGGTAATCATACAACAAAAAAAAGGAATCCGTCAATCTCCGGATTCCGATAACTGGTTATCGGTTTTTCAGATAACCATAACCTGTCGATTAAATACCATTTATACTGCGGCTGAAGAGGCCCGCTCAGCCATTTTTCAGCGCTGTAGTAATAGCGTTCGTAAAGTCCTCGATCAGATCCTTCGCATCCTCAATCCCTACGCTGACGCGGATCAGGTCGTCATAAACTCCCGCTGCTTCCTTTTGCTCTTCCGATGCGTGTACATAGATCGTTGACGCCGGATGGATGACCAGGGTACGGACATCGCCGATATTGGTGGCCTTTTTCGCGTATTTCAGGCTATCCATCACCTGGTACGCGTTCTCCTTCGAGCCGACGCGCACGGTCAGGATAGCACCGCCGCCCTTTCCGCTAAACTGGCTTTCTGCCAGCGCGTGATATGGGCTTTCCTTCAACGTTGGATAATTCACAGACAGGCAGCCGCCCTGCTCGCGAGCCATTTGAGCAATGGCCCCGGCAAGCGCCTGCGCATTCTCACAGATTCGCTGCATCCGAAGACCCAGCGTTTCTAAACCGACCACATTCAAAAAAGCGTTCATTGGAGCAAGACAGGCTCCCATATTTCTCCAGATTCCGTTACGCAGCTTTGCGGTATAGGCAAACGGACCGTAGGAGCGGTATTTCTTCATGCCGGGATAGCGTTCGGTGTCCCATTTGAAGTTTCCGCCATCCACAATAATTCCACTGATGGAATTTCCGCCGCCGTTTATATATTTTGAGGAAGAATGCACAATAATATCCGCGCCGTATTCAAGTGGGCGGATCAGATAAGGAGTTGCGGTAGTCGCGTCCACAATCAGCGGGATTCCCCTCGCATGTGCAAGCTCTGCCACACTGCGGACATCCATCACATCCAGTGCCGGATTCCCGATCAGTTCGCCAAAAATAACCTTTGTCTTCTCATTTATCAGCGGTTCTATTTCCTGAACCGTCACATGCTGAACATACCGTGTTGTAATCCCAAAGCTTTTCAGATCCCCAAACAGATCAATGGTCCCGCCGAACAGGCCGCTTCCCGCGATCACCTCATCTCCCGCCTGAACAATGTTCAAAAGCGACAGCGTGACCGCCGCCATCCCGGAAGAACAGGCCACGGCGCCCACTCCGCCCTCCAGTTCACAGATTCGTCTTTCAAACGCATCCACCGTAGGATTTCCGATTCTGGAATACGCAAATCCCGGCGCCCGATTCTGGAATACCTTTTCCAATGCCTCCGAGCTTTCATAGCTAAATGCGCTTACCTGTGAAATCGGGGGCAGGGTAGCGCCATTCTGATATTCTTTTGCCTCTTTTCCATGCAGCAGTTTTGTTGAAAATTCCATCGTATTTCATCCTCCACTTTAAAGTTATAGTCCAACCGCCCTGAATGCCTGTTCCAGATCACCTATAATGTCTTCTGGTGACTCAAGTCCAACACTAAATCGAATAAAACCCTTTCTGAATTTTTCCGGATATAACAGAATTCTCTCATCATAACTCGGCTGCGGAAAAATCAGGCTCTCGTCGTGTCCGAGGGAGACCGCGAAAGTGACGACCTTCAGCTTTGCGCAAAACTGCTCGACTGTTTTATCATCCGTATTTATACCAAAAGAGATCACGCCTCCATAGCCGTTTTGCATCTGCCGCTTCGCGAGCTCGTGTCCAGGATTACTCGAAAGACCCGGATAAGATACAAACGTAACGTTTTCCCGCTGCTCCAGCCACTCGGCAATCTTCTGTGCGGAGTGGTTAATCCGCTCCATTCGCATGGGGAACGTGACGGATCCCCGGAAAATCTGCCACGCGTTGAACGGACTGATCACAGACCCGACATTGACCTGCGCTTCATAACGAATGCGATCCATAGTTTCCAGATCATTCGAGATAATCGCCCCTCCCTGTGCGTCACCATGGCCGTTGATAAACTTTGTAAGCGCGTCTACCACAAAATCTGCCCCAAGCTCCAACGGCTTTTGATTCAGAGGGGACGCAAAGGTGTTATCAACTGACAGAATTGCTCCATTTTCGTGAGCAAGCTTCGCAACCGCCGCTATATCTGTCACCCCTACGGTTGGATTGTCCGGCGTTTCGATATGAACCAGCTTTGTACCTGGAGTGATCGCTCTTTTTACCGCCTCCAGGTCTGTCATGTCCACCATGACCGTTTCCACGCCGAATTTTTTATTGAACAGCTCATGGAACATCCGGTAGACGGCCATATAACTGACATTTGGATACACGACCCGATCTCCGGATTTCAAAAGCGTCCAGAACAGCGCATGAAGTGCCCCGACTCCGCTTGCCAGCACGATCGCGTCATCCGCATTGTACAGAGCCGCGATTTTTTCCTCCAGCCAGTGCTGGTTGGCATTTCCATTTCTGGAATACATCAAAAGATCCGTAGAGGAATAATTAACCTGTGAAAGATCATCCGGCAGCCTGTAGCTGTTCGCCATGTGCAAAGGTCTGCGGACAGCGCCGGTTCCCTCGTCGTAATCCGTTCCGGTGTGTATGGCCTGCGTGGAAATATCGTACCCTCTAAATCTGTTCTCTTTTTTTGCCATTTTGGAACCTCCTGCTGTTTTATAGTGAACGACAAAATTCTTTTGTCATTCACTATAACCGATGCACACAGACGCGCATGGAATGGCTGCTTTGCAGCCTCGCGTCTGGCGCATAGTAAAACGACTTACGTCGTTTACTATAAATCCCGAATATCCGCATTCAAACCCTTTCCGTCACGAAGCGGATGAATTCCTCCGTCTCCTCCAGAGTAGCTGCATGAGCCGTGTACATCTGATTGCCCATCTGAGCAACATTCATTTCGGGCATCCGTTCGCACATCACAATCCGTTTGCCGTATCGATCCAGAATCTCCTGGTGGCTGTGCTGATAGGAAAAGCAATCCCGTCGGCTTGCGTAGACACAAAAATGATCTTCTTCGCGCTCTGGAAGCAGCCGCTGATTTGCGGACACCATATCCGCCCAGATCTGGTATACGTCCGTACTGTGCGCATAGTTCATCATATCCGGCGTATAGCCGCCCGCCGGGCGCATATTCACCTCAAGCCCAACGAAATCGCCAATCTCACCCAAGCCCTTACGTGCCTTCGTCAGCCGGAAAAATTCCATATGTACAAAACGGCTCTTAGCGCCGAAAGCCTTCACTGTAGCTCTCCCCAGCCTTCGCAGGGAATCCGGCATCTGGGCCGTCACATAATAGGAAAGATCCCGCTGTTCCAGCACGATGTCCATGATCGAAGGCGGCCATACCGTCATCGACTCAAAAAGAGGCGCACAGTCCGCGTCAGTGATTGCGTCATAAGAGCAGATATCGCCCTCGATAAATTCTTCCATTACATAGGGTGCTTTAGGGAGACTGGCAAAAAAATTTCCCAGGTCCTGTTCATTATCCAGCCGCCAGGTGTCTGTAGCACCCACGCCGACATCGGGCTTCACGATCACTGGATAGCCGACCTCACTAAGAAAGACCCTCGCAGCCTCAATTGTCGTTATCTTGTGGCAGCGCGCGGTCGGCACACCGGCCTCCTGATAATAGGCCTTCATCCCTGATTTGCTTTTGAACCGACCAACCTCGTCCGCCTGGACACCAGTCGTAACGTGAAAATCCGTCCGCAGTCTCGCATCCTGTTCAAGCCAGTATTCATTGTTGGACTCAATCCAGTCAATCTTTCCATATTTAAAGGTGAAAAAGCCAACCGCCCGAAGCATCTGATCGTAGTCCTCCAGCGTATCCAGCCGATAATATTCCGTCAAAGCGCTTTTCAGCTCGTTCGGCAGCTCGTCATAAGGCGTATCTCCGATGCCAAGCACGTTAACGCCATTTCTTTTCAGACGGTCGCAGAAATTCCAGTAGGTACGCGGAAACTGCGGCGAGACAAACACAAAATTCATATACTCATTCCTCCGATTTCTGTCCCGATTTGCCTTGCAAATCGCGGACGCAGGCCGTGGCATTGCCCTCGGGGCGATTCTGCATGCCACGGCTCTCCGATTTCAGAAAAAGGACTCTCAAACACGAAATTTTGAGAGCCCTTTTCAGATATACAGGTTCATCCTAAAGGATGTTTCTTTATTTCACCGCAGCAAATCCGTTTTCCAGATCAGCGATAATATCATCAATATGCTCTGTTCCGATGGAAAGCCGGATTGTGTTCGGTTTTATTCCCTGATCCAACAGCTCCGTCTCGGAGAGCTGGGAATGCGTCGTCGTCGCCGGATGGATTACCAGGCTCTTCACGTCCGCCACATTTGCCAACAGGGAGAAAATCTTCAGGCTGTCAATAAACTTCCACGCTTCCTCCTGTCTACCCTTAATCTCAAAGGTGAAAATGCTCGCTCCGCCATTTGGGAAGTATTTCTGGTACAGCTCATGGTCCGGATGATCCGGCAGGGAAGGATGATTGACCTTTTCAACCTGCGGATGTGCTGCCAGATATTCCACGACCTTTTTCGTATTCTCCGCATGCCGCTCCAGCCGCAGGGACAGCGTCTCTACACCCTGAAGAAGCAGGAACGCATTAAACGGAGAGATCGTTGCGCCGGTATCCCGCAGGAGAATTGCACGGATGTAGGTGACGAACGCCGCCGGCTCGGCTGCTTCTACGAAGGATACTCCGTGATAACTGGGATTTGCCTCCGCGATCGGAGCATACTTTCCGCTCGCCTTCCAGTCAAATTTTCCGGAGTCTACGATGATTCCGCCGAGCGTCGTTCCATGGCCGCCGATAAACTTGGTCGCGGAATGCACCACAATGTCCGCGCCATGCTCAATCGGGCGAATGAGATACGGCGTACCAAACGTATTGTCAATGACAAGCGGCAGGCCATGCTTATGGGCAATTGCGGCAATCGCGTCAATATCTGGGATATCGCTGTTCGGATTCCCCAGCGTTTCCAGATAGATCGCTTTCGTGTTTTCCTGAATGGCTGCCTCGACCTCATCCGGGTTATGCGCATCCACAAATGTAGTAGATATTCCGTACTGCGGAAGTGTATGCTCCAGCAGATTATAGCTACCGCCATAGATGGTTTTCTGCGCCACAATATGCTCCCCTGCCTGCGCCAGAGCCTGAATGGTGTAAGTAACCGCAGCTGCGCCGCTTGCCAGCGCCAGCGCCGCGACGCCGCCCTCCAGAGCCGCCAGCCGCGTTTCCAGTACATCCTGCGTGGAATTGGTCAGTCTGCCGTAGATATTGCCGGCATCCGTCAGACCAAAACGGGCCGCTGCGTGTTCGGAATTGTGGAACACATAAGAAGTCGTCTGGTAAATTGGAACCGCTCTCGAATCAGTAGCCGGATCGGCCTCTTCCTGTCCAACGTGAAGCTGTAAAGTCTCAAATTTGTATTCGCTCATGATACTCTCCTTTTCTGATGCGCCTGCACCTTTACTGTTTAGCACCTGCATCCTTCATGTCCTTTTTATATTACCTATTTATTCGATAGGTAACATATGTTTATGTCAATTATCATACAGCCAGATCCGGTTTTCGTCAAATTCAGGATTCCGATAACTGGTTATCGGTTTTTTTTATAGCAAAATGTTCTTCCTTGACATTGATTTATTTTTATCCATAAAATATAATTTTCCTGTTCACCTGTGAATTTTACAGGCAAATAATCTAACATAAACGAAATGTGGGGATAAGATAGTGCAGGATTTATATGTAAAATATCAAAAATTACAGGACTTCTTAAAAAGTCTGGGAAGCGTCGCCGTTGCTTTTTCCGGCGGTGTGGATTCTACTTTCCTGCTACATGCAGCACAAGAAGCCCTTGGAGATCAGGTGATCGCAGTAACGGCGTCCTCCTGCTCTTTTCCAAAAAGAGAACTGGATGAAGCAAAATCGTTTTGCCAGGAACATAAGATAAAGCATTTCATAGTGGCATCAGAAGAATTGAATATCGATGGTTTTCGACAGAACCCAAAGAATCGCTGCTACCTGTGCAAGCGCGAACTTTTTGAAAAAATACTTGCCCTGGCAAAAGATAATCACATCGCTGCGGTCGCTGAAGGATCCAACATAGATGACAATGGGGATTATCGTCCGGGGCTAATTGCAGTGAAAGAGTTGGGAATTGCCAGCCCATTAAGATATGCGGGACTTAACAAAGAAGAGATACGCAGCCTTTCCAGAGAATTTGGTCTGCCAACATGGGACAAGCAGTCCTTTGCCTGCCTTTCTTCACGATTTGCATATGGAGAAACGATCAGTGAAGAAAAGCTGCGGATGGTGGATCAGGCAGAGCAGCTATTGCTTGATCTTGGATTTCACCAGGTGCGTGTGCGAATTCACGGCAGTATTGCCCGGATTGAAATCCGACCGCAGGAATTTGAAAAACTGATGCAGGATGATGTACGGCTGAACGTTTATGCAAAGTTAAAAGAGTATGGGTTTTCCTATGTGACGCTGGATCTGATGGGATACCGGACGGGGAGCATGAATGAGACGCTGGAGCGAAGGTAGACACTACCCTTGCTCCACCTTATCGGTTGATTCCTCCTGTCTTTGTCTGGCCAGCTCCAGTCCTTTCTTCACAAAGCCTCCCTCAAACTGCCTGCGCACTTTCCAGGCATACCGGTTCTCCGGATTAATAAATTTGGCGTCCTCGAAATCAAGGATTTCCTGCACTTCTTCCGGATAGTCCCGGTAAAAGCCTTTCATAAACCCGATCACATTGCGCGCGGCGTGTGCCACCGAGTAAAACTCGCCGTTCGGCACGGTGATATTGACTGTCTTCAGATCATAATGCGCCGCGTTCTTATAATTCTGAACAGCCTGTACCTGGTCACGATCCGTAAAGGGTTCATCCGGCGTCGAGGCCAGCCAGCAAAGCAGCAGCTCAGCAAACGCCGCGTCCTTTTCCTCCAGGCCGGCAGGCACCAGCGGATTCAAGTCAAACATCCGCAGCTCAATGCGGTTGACTCCGCTTGCTTCCAACGATTCAAGACGGTTGAGTCCCGCCGGTTTCAGGCGCACCGGATAATACAATTCCGTAGGAGCCAGTATCCACTGATGCTGCACGTAATAACGAAAGCTCTCCACATAGGCGTGCATGCTGCTATAATCAAAGACCGGCGTAAATGCATTCCAGTACCCCAGCTCGCTGCACCTCACAGAGGCCAGTCCCTGAAATACGTCCTGATCAAACCGGCCTTTCTCTACATAGGAGCAGTCCAACAGAGGGCTGGCCGCGCTGACCGCTGTCAGGATCCAGCCATAGGCGGCGACTCGTCTCGCCAGCGTCAGGTATAATTCGTTCTTGTATTCCGTAAAGCTTTCTTTTTTACTGCGCGCAAAGTCAGCGCGAAGGAGCTCTTCATTGAAAGAATAATTAAAGTGAATCCCGCAGAACGTCATCTTGTAGCGGCCGTACCGCTCTGACAGATACTGCCGGTAGGTCGTCTTTCCCGCCCTTCCTCCGCCGAACCGCGCAATGGGAATATCCTCTTCGCTGCGGATATACGGCGGATTGGAAAATGGCCAGAGGTATTCACGGGGTGAAAGCTGTGCCAGAGTCTGCCAAATTCGATTTGTGTGTTCCGCCAGCTCCTTCAAAGCCGGGCGCACCCCTGGCTGCACGGATGTATTGATCTCCGTCTGGTTTTCACAAAAATCACGGACAATGTAAGGATCGTCCGGAAACGGATGCGGAGTGTGAGAGAGAAAGCCCTGCTCATCTACGCGCAAGCCTTCCTTTTCTAATCCGATATTTCCGGACAATAGCAGTTTTTTTAATTCCGATGAGTCAATTCGCAGCATATGCCCTTCACTTCTTTCGTATTTTTTTAACCGACATTTCTATCCTCTCAGGTATCTTGCATTATACTCTGCATTAATCTCCCGTATCTCCATCTCTCCGTCAATATACCGTTGATACATCTCAAACGGATTTCCGCCGCCCAGCCAACAGCCGGTACAGTTTTCACATCCACCGCCGCAATCCAGAGACTGCCGGATGATTGCCTCCCTTTCTTCCTTCGTTGTATCCTTAATCAAAACACTCTTCATATCAGATTCATCCCCAGTATCTATGACAGTAATTGCTCAGTACCTTACCATATAATATTTGCCATACAAAATCATTATTGAATAACACTCTATTGCGCAGACTGTATTTGTGAAAGATCCCGCACCACTTCCCCCGCGATGATCAATCCCGCCACAGCAGGCACAAAAACATTGCTTCCCGGCACCTGCCGACGCTGCGTACACTTTCTGGCGGTTCCCGGCGGGCAGATACAGTGTGTGCGGCAGCTGATTGCCATATCATCAATTGGCTGCATCGGCGGCTCCTTAGAATATACGACTTTAAGTTTTTTAATCCCGCGTTTCTTCAGTTCCCGGCGCATGACCCGGGCCAGCGGGCAAATACTTGTCTCGTAGATATCTGCCACCTCAAATGCAGATGCATCCATTTTGTTCCCTGCCCCCATACAGCTGATGATTGGTGTTCTGGTTCGTTCCGCCTGTTGTACAAGTTCCAGTTTCCCTGTCACGGTGTCGATCGCATCTACAACATAATCATATTGTGAAAAATCAAATTGCCCTGCTGTTTCCGGCGTGTAAAAGGTTTTGTATTTATAGATCTGTGCGTCTGGATTTATCTGACGAATTCGTTCTTCCGCCACGTCCACTTTATATTTTCCAACGGTATTTCTAAGTGCAAAAATCTGGCGGTTCAAATTCGTCAGGCAGATTTTATCGTCATCGATCAGATCCAGTATCCCGATTCCGCTCCTCGCTAACGCTTCTACCGCATAGCCGCCAACCCCGCCAATTCCAAATACCGCCACTCTTGCATGAAAAAGTTTTTCCATGCATTCCCTTCCTAAAAGGAGTTCTGTCCTTGAAAATTGATTTAACATTTTTTAGCCACCAAAATCCATATTTTCCTTTTGACACCACTGTCCGGCAGTTTTCATCTCTACCAGAGGATAGCCCATGTCATAACTCCGCAAAAATCTGATAAATATACTTCATATTCTCTTCACTGTCTATGTAGGTCTCTCCATGGTTCGTTCCCGTGAAAACAAGGCGACCATCCTTATAGGCCAGAAGCGTTGTCATCGGAACCGGCTCCCATCCGTTCCCTCCAAGCGGCTGTGTGGAGAAAACAACCTGACCCTTTCCGAGCTGCTGATACAGCGAATTTGCGTAATTTGTATGAATATACTCATACTCCCCATCAGAAAAAATCAGGTTCAGCTTATTACCGGAAGCCATCTGGCAGACAAGTTCGTTCAACAGCTGGAACCGTCTGGCTGCATTCAGTATCCCTTTGCTGCGTATCTCCCGGTTCATCTGCTCAAGCAAATACAAAAGTATCCGCTCACTGTCTGTCTCCCCGGACTGCCTGGCCGCCGTTCCATTCAATGGTTCATACTCAAAAATCGTTCCATTATGAATCAGCGTCCAACGCCTTCCTGAACAGTCCTTCCCTGTGAATGGATGGCAATTACAATACTCAACATTTCCAATTGTCGCATAACGGATATGCGCCAACACCATCTGCCCTTGCACCGGGACGGACAGGCGTTCCCGAAGGTAGAGACTTTTATCTGCCTGCAACGGCTCCTTCTCAATATGCGTCTCATTGCCGTCCAGCAGAGCCAGCCCCCACCCGTTCGGATGATGGGGGCTGTGGCTGTAAAATTCTTTTAAATATTCATTCAGCTCCAGTGGGTGGTCAGAACGACTCCCAAACAGCTCGCACATACCAGCCGCCTTCCATAAATAATATTCTTTTCTTAAATCACATAAGAATCAGCTTTTGCCATCTGCCATTCCATCAGATCTTCCAGTGTAATATTGTCCACAACCTCATTAATCGCGTGATTCAGTTTATCCCAAAGGATCGATGTCGCGCTCTCAGCTTCCTCCCGGAAACCATCCGTTTCGTAATCCACTGGGCAAAGGCTTCCTTCCGTAAGCCGAAGGATCATTCCCATAGTATACCAGGATGGTCGATTTGCAAGCACATAACCACCCTGTGGCCCGCGAATACTTCGGACATAACCGGCTTTATTCAATATGGATATAACCTGCTCCAGATATTTTTCTGAAATATTCTGTCTGCGGGCTGCATCCTTGAGGCGAACCGGCTCTCCTGAATCGCTAATTGCCAGATCCAGCATCAGGCGAATGGCATATCTTCCCTTAGACGAAATTCTCATTGCTACCCTTTCTGCCTCTTTGCTGTTCTCCGAAAATTTACTTCCCTGTATATAAAGGTGTCGAATAATAACGATCACCACTGTCCGGAAGGAGCACGACGATCGTCTTTCCTTTATTTTCAGGGCGCTTTGCAACCTGAACAGCCGCATGCAATGCAGCACCGGAAGAAATTCCAGTCAGAATGCCTTCTGTTTTTCCCAGTGCCTTTGATGCTTCAAACGCGTCCTCATTTTCAACCGGAAATACCTCATCATAAATCTTTGTATTTAAGGTATCCGGCACAAATCCGGCGCCGATTCCCTGAATTTTATGCGCACCGGCTCTGCCCTCTGAAAGCACAGGTGAAGATGCCGGTTCCACTGCTATAAGCTGTATGTCTGATTTCTGTGCTTTTAAATATTCACCCGTTCCGGTAATCGTCCCTCCGGTACCAACACCCGCAATAAAGATATCAATCTGTCCATCCGTATCTCTCCAGATCTCCGGTCCTGTCGATCTGCGATGCTCTGCCGGGTTCGCCGGATTTTCAAACTGGCCTGGTATGAAGCTGCCTTCAATTTCCTGTGCCAGCTGCTCTGCCATGGCAATTGCCCCCTTCATTCCCTTCAGGCCATCTGTCAAAACAACCTCCGCTCCATACGCCTTCAGGATGTTTCTGCGCTCAACACTCATAGTCTCCGGCATTGTAAGAATCACCCGGTAGCCTTTTGCCGCTGCAATCGCCGCAAGTCCAATCCCGGTATTGCCAGATGTGGGCTCAATAATCGTGCTTCCTTCCCGCAGCAGACCTTTTTCTTCCGCGTCTTCAATCATAGACTTTGCAATGCGATCCTTCACGCTCCCTGCCGGATTGAGATACTCCAGCTTCGCGAGCAGTGTCGCTTCCAGACCATTTTTCTGTGCAAAGCGTCCCACTTTCAAAAGCGGTGTTCCACCAATCAAATCCGTAATGCTGTCATATACTTTACTCATATTCTTTTCCCCACTTTCCTAATAGGTTTACTTGGTATATATGAGATTACATCATTGCCAGCATTTTGTCAACAGGTTTTTAGCTGTCTTATAGTCGAGTAGACAAGCGGCTCACGCCGCAAGCCCCTCACAGATCCGTACGTGCGCCTTTCACGCATACGGCTCCTCATAGTAACATTCACTTCTAGAATAACCTCACATAAATCTTCGGTTTTGCCAACGGGTAGACTTTTAACATATCTGCAAACCCGTTCCATGTGTAGCTTTTCTTCTGACTTCTCCGGTTCAAAGCCTTGCAAAGATATTTCTGCGTAAAGTGCAGGAAAGAACCTATTTTCCGTGAATTGTAGGACACTCCATAATACCTGTAATGCCCGACCAGCTTCACGTTCAGTTTCTTAATCAGTTCCTTTACCGGCAGGTCATTGTTATCATATAGCCATATTTTCATTGCCTTTAGCTTTTGCTGATATTTCTTTCTGCTGGTCTTCAACTTGACGCAAAACTGTTTGCTCTTTCTTCCTTTTCCGCAGTAGAAAGTGAAGCCGAGAAAATCAAATGTCTCCGGCTTACCCTCTCCCCGTTTCTTTCGGTTTCCCTCCGCATAGCGACCAAACTCTATCATACGGCTTTTGCTCGTTTCCAGTTCCAGGCTGAATTTTTCCAGCCTTTCTTTCAGTTCCGCATAATATCCCTCGGCATCTGATTTATACTGAAATCCCGCTATAAAGTCATCCGCATATACTACCATGAAACTCTTGCCTCTTGTTTCCTTTGCCACCACAAACTTATACCACAGCGTCAGTACGTTGTGCATATATATGTTTGCAATTATCGGACTGATAATGTTGCCCTGCGCCGAACCGGAGTCTGTGTCTTCGTAAACTCCGTTTGTCATAATCCCTGCTTTCAGATATTTATTTATCAGCCATAGCAGGTTTGTGTCTTTAATGTGCAGCCCAAGGAATTTCATAATCCATTCATGGCTCATGTGGTCAAAGAAGCCTTTGATGTCTGCATCTACCACATAGTTTATCCAGTCGTTTTGCAGTCTGTAGTGAACCTCCTTTACTGCATCGTGGCATCCCCTGTGTGGTCTGAATCCGTACATACAATTCAGAAGCCTTGGCTCATATATCGCTTCCAGTATCTTCTTTACTGCCAGCTGTACGATTTTATCTTCGTACGAAGCTATCCCCAGCGGTCTCATTTTCCCATTGCTTTTCGGAATATAGACTCTCAGCGATGGCAATGGCTTGTATGCCTTATTTTTCAGCCGTTCCACAAGATTTGCAATGTTTTCTTCCAGATGTTCTTCGTATTCCGCCTTTGTCACCCTGTCAATTCCCGTCGCTTTGCTCCCATCCAGCTCTTTATGACACTGTTTGAGCATGTCGGCATTTATCAGATGATACAGCGATGTGAACTCTGGCTTCGGCGTTGTTGCCGAAATTTCAGTTATTCTTTCCAATTTCGTTCCCATTATTTCCCCCGTTCCTGAGCACGGATAATGTGTCCTCAGAAAGATCGTTACTATGTAGCTCCCTTCCCTCCATTGGCATTACCCAACTTCGACGGTACTATGAAGCTATCCGACTGCCTGTCACTCATCCGCCTGTCTCCATCTTCTAGTTGACAGCACGTACTCGTTGCCGAGAAGCGGCAGGCTCTCCCCAGTTGACAATTAACCACTATGTCAAGCATGATTGGCTCTTTGACCCCGCAGTGCCGAACAGTTCTCACCATATCGACCTGTTCGATGTTGCTTTCCGCACCAGTTAAGACGTCAGCCCTCTGGATGATAACATTTCGAGGCTCAATCGCATTGCAACCCTACTTGCTCGCTGTCTACGCTTAACTTACGCCATTACTGTCGTAAGCTCAAGACTCGCTACTGATGGTTGGCTAGACCTTGGTCAGACAGGGTTCTCACCTGTTAGGTTAATTGCCCTTTGCTGGGCGCACAACTGGAAGTTATCAATCTGACACAGGTTCTGCCAGACAAATCATTCTCGCATAAGTGTTTTCTGAATTTTCCACAATTTTGATCTTCCCATTCCGAATAAAATGTTCAATTCGTCTTGCGAACCACCAGTCGCCTATATTGATCTGAAAACTGCCAAGAATATCACCTATCAATCTTGCCTCTTTTACCGGCTTACATGTAAGTCTTTTCCAAATCAGAAAATCATAAAAATCTTCCGGAACGCCAGTAACTCTCCCGTTTATCACTACCCTGAGAGAACTGTTATCCTCAGTCAACTCTACCCACAACAGAGCAAACATTCTCAATTCTTCTCTTGTCAGCATTCTTTCATAAGGAAGAAATCCCGCAAACTCCTCCGCTGAAACTTCGCCCCAGTTTCTATAAGAAACAACACTTGTTTTTTCCACTACATACTCTGGGAGCTTTACGATATAAAACTTATTCTCAAAGTTTAGTAACATCTGGCACAGGCTATAAAAACCACACCTGGAATATGGCGCATCGCTGTACCATATCCGGATCTTTTCACCATCTTCCAGATATTTTCTCAAGCGCAATAATTCATTCACATAAACTTCTCCAGCCAGCCTTAATTCCTCATCCATTTCCGGGCTTTTCCCATATTGATTTTGTGCGTACATAGAATAGATCAGATTCTTTCGGTACTGACTCTCTACAGGCTCTTTGATATTACCAATATCCATCATAAATCCAAGACAGATCACTTCGTCAGATGTTCCATACACCCATCCGCTAAAAGTTCTCTCCGGCGGAGTTTTTTCTCCCTTCATCCATACCGATGTCGGTCCATTCAAGTGTCCACTTACTGTCGTATGCTTTGCAACTTTCATTGCTGCCGCTTCGCTCTCTCCAAATAACACTTCAATCATAACATCTTTCTCCTGAAAACCTATCATAACAGCATCCATGCAAATTCCGATTTACACTTAAGTACACCCTCGCATTCTACCATACCCCATCCATCAATGAAAGCAGATTTTAAAATTCTTTCAGCGTGAAACTCACTTCCCACAGCCCCTTATAACTCGTATCTGCCTTCCTCACCGCCTTGTATCCGTCAATATACATCTCTGTGCTCACAATCTCCAGCGTCTCCGTGTCAAAATAATCCACCGCAATCTTCTCCTGCTGCTTGAACCCGGTCAGCAGCTTCAGCCACTTCGGCGTGACGGAGAATTTCACCGCAATACTCCGCACGCCAAGCCGCACCACATCCCTCTGCGTCGTCCCGGCCTCGGTCTCGCCGCCGGAATCCGCCTCCACATCAC
>Ga0192280_1047_pt1 | contig 26385 bp, 20 predicted proteins | sample Koala_Koa24_M3_FD_131249 | JGI IMG/M metagenome (GOLD analysis project Ga0192280, IMG submission 131249) | Enriched cells from koala feces incubated with labeled cellulose particles, San Francisco Zoo, California, United States - Koala_Koa2-4_M3 ... | reverse complement strand
GCGGAGGGAGATTTGGAGAGCCACGGCTGCGTTGAGGTCTACAATGATTTGCAGTGGAGCGGTGAAAATCAGTACTTGGGAATTTCGCTTATTGCAAAGGATAATCGGTTTAATAAGGCGATTATAGACCGCGGTAAAAAGCTTGTTTATCAGCATTACAATCACCCGTCGATTATTATGTGGTCGCTGGGAAATGAGAGCGGCTGGGGAAAAAATATGCTTGACGAGGCAAAGCTTATTAAGGCAAATGACAGCACACGTATTCTCCATTATGAAAGCACTCACTGCCTTGATAATACTCCCACGGATATACTTGACGTAGTGTCACAAATGTATCCGTCACCGCAGGGCGTAAGGGATTTTCTCAAGGACGAAAAGGAAAAACGTCCCCTTGTACTTTGCGAATACAGCCATGCAATGGGCAACAGCAACGGAGATCTGGAGGATTACCGTGCTGTGTTTGACTCGGAAGAGCGTCTTGCGGGAGGACTTATATGGGAGTGGTGCGATCATGCCGTAATACAGGGAAAAGCCGAAAACGGTGCTGTTAAATACGGTTACGGCGGTGACTTTGGCGAGCGTCATAACGACGGTAATTTCTGTATGGATGGCTTGGTTTATCCTGACAGAACGCCGCACACGGGACTTAAAGAGGCTAAACAGGTGTTCCGCCCTGTTCGGGTAAGCAAGGGCGAAAAAGCGGACGAATTTGTTTTCAAAAGTATGCTTCTGTTTGCACAGGCGGATATGCTGTATGATTGCAGATACGAAATTACCCAAATGGGAAAAATCGCTGCGGAGGGTGTCGTTGAATTTGAGCTTTTACCCCATTCAACCGCTGTTGTAACCGTTCCCGATGTGGGAAATGTAAGCGGTGACGGGGTTTATATACGGTTTATATTCACCGCAAAAACAGAAAACGGCTGCTTTGCAATGGGCGATGAGGTTTGCTTCGATCAGATTGTTATCCGTGAAAATTCAGCCGCATCAGCTTGTGAGGCCGTCGGAGAAAAGCCCGTTCTTACCGAAACTCCATTTGAGTTTACCGTGAAAGCGGGGGAAAGGGTTATAAGGATTAATCGGCGTTTAGGCGCTGTTTCCACCATAGAAACGGATGGTAAAAATCTGTTGAAAAAACCGATTCAGTGGAATTTTTTCCGCGCCCCCACCGATAACGATACCATGAGGTGGGACTGGTACAATGCGCATCTGAACGATTACACAGTCAAGGCATATGACACAAGTGCGGAAATTGAGGGAAAGACCGCTGTTATCAGGATTTTCCATTCCTTTGGCTGGAGTATGCATCAGCCGTTCTGTACTGCCGAAAGTGTAATTCGCATAGACGGCAGGGGAGATATACATATTTCCACAGACGGAGAAACAAGCAATAAGGTAGATATTCTTCCCCGCTTCGGATTAAGACTGTTCCTTGACAGAGAGTTCGATACCGCAAAATACTACGGATACGGGCCTGCCGAAAGCTATGCCGATAAGCACAATGCGTCATATATGGGCGAGTTTACACAAAGCATTTCGCATATGCACGAGGACTATATTCGACCACAGGAAAATTCGTCCCATTGGGGCTGCCTATTTTCGGAGGTAACGAACGGGGATAGGATAATCAGGTTTGAATCGGAATCCCCCTTTTCCTTTAGTGCTTCGGAATATACACAAGAGGAGCTTGCGGAAAAGCGGCATAATTACGAGCTTACAAAGAGCGGTTACAGCGTTATCTGTATTGACAGCGGCATGGCAGGTGTGGGAACTCACAGCTGCGGACCGGAGCTGGATGAAAAATACCGAATCCCGCTTCCCAATATACATCTTGATTTTGTTATACGGGTACGATAAGCGCCGATAAAATACGCAGCCCGCTTCCTCGAAGCTGTGCTGCGTTATTTTACGGATTTGTGACGTTCGCCCTATGCGGCTGAAATTTTTTCAGTTTGCACAAATTTTCCCTTGACAGAAAAGGATTATTGTGCTATAATACAATGTAATCGTATTCATATTATGACTATCAGTTACTATATTAGTGGAGGATGCTTTAAACATGAAAAACAAGTTAAGGGTATTTTCGATGCTGACAGCGATTGTTGTATCTGTTTCATGCCTGCTTTCCGGCTGTTCGGGCAGTGCTGAATCGGATTCTGTCGTCGATGACAACAGCGAACAGTCTGCTCTTACCGAAACAGACGACAGTACATCTGATCTGTACATAAACGATGAGTGGACATACGGTCAGGTTGCAATAAACGGCGGCGGATTTGTTTCCGGTATTATCAGCACCAACGAGCCGGGACTTTTTTATGCGCGTACCGATGTTGGCGGTGCGTATCGTTGGGATAATGACAATCAGACATGGGTTTCCCTAAGCTACGACATAACAGATGAGGATAGGGGACTTTTGGGCATTGACGGTATCGCCGTTGACCCGAATGACGCATCAAGGGTTTATCTCTTGGCGGGTACAAACTATTTCAGTGGCAGAAAGACCTGTGTACTTGTTTCGGATAATTACGGAGAAACCTTTACTCATGTTGAGGTTACGGATCTTATCAAGGTTCACGGAAACGGAAACGGCAGAGGAAACGGTGAACGTATTGCCGTAGACCCCAATAATTCCGACATCATCTATTGCGGCGGCAGAACGGGCGGTATGATACGTTCAACCGATGGCGGTATGACTTGGGAAAGCGTTTCATCCTTCCCTGTAACATCTACCTCCAACGAGAACGGAATAAATATTATTCTCTTTGACGGCAGCAAGTCGGAGGATGGTAAAACTACACATATCTATGCGGGTGTTTCCACTACCGGCGACAATATCTATGTTTCTGACGATGCGGGCGAAACATGGTCGGTAATCGCAGGAATGGACGAGGCTGTTCAGTTGCTTATGCCCGAAAGAATGGATTTGGATTCACAGGGCAATCTCTATGTTTCACTGGCTGATGGGGAGGGCACTTCAAATGCAACGATCGGTACTCTCTATCGGTTCAATACATCGGACGGCACTTCCGAGGAGATCCCCGTCGGTTCATTCCCGGTAGGCGATATTGTTATCGATCCTAACGATGATAACAGAATGGTGCTTGTTTCAACCCAAATCTGGCAGCAGCAGCCCAACGGTGCTTACGGTGATATATTCTATCGTACCACAGACGGAGGCAAAACATGGGAAAAGCTTGAGAATTACACCATGTCAACTAACGGAGTTGATTGGATAAGCGGTTACGCAATTCACTGGTGCAGCTGCCTTGCAATGGACAGCGGTGATTCTAACAGAATCCTTGTAAATTCGGGTAACGGTATTTTTGCCTGCGATAATATTTGGGACGAAACTCCCGAATTTTACTTTGAATCAAACGGAATTGAGGAAATAGTTCCTATGGATATTATATCCTATGAGGACTACCCTCTCGTATCCGCAATAGGTGACTATGACGGCTTTGTTCATGAGGATATCTACACATCTGCACAGCGTCACGGCGAGCAGATAGGCACTGTTACAAGTATCGCTATTGCCGCACAAAATCACGACATATGGGTTAAGGTCGGCGGCTACGATACAGGAATGAAGCTGCTTTATACCACAGACGGCGGCGAGAGCTGGACATATATTACAAATTCTCCCGAAGAGGGTCAGGTGCTTTATGAGGGCCATGTAGCGCTTACGGCGGATGGTTCAACGCTCCTTTGGAGCCCCGCAAATGCACGATATGTTTATGTGACCGAGGACTGGGGAAAAACATGGCAGAAGGCTGACGGAATTATGGGCGCAACAGCAATGTATATCGCAGCCGACTATAACAATCCCGATATTGTATACGCCAGCGGCGCAAGTGTATTCTATGTCAGCACGGACGGCGGAAAGTCCTTCAGCAGAAAGAACGATGTGTGTACATTCTCCAGAGTTTGTGTAGATCCTTCGGCAGAGGGTATGGTTTATATGCCCGGCGGCGGCTACGGCTTGCTGAAAACCGAGGACTACGGTGAAAACGTTTCCCTTGTAAGCGGACTTAAATACTGCGAGGCTGTGGGACTTGGCAAACCCAAAAATGACGGTGATCCTTATGTTATCTATGTTTACGGCACACCTACCGACAGCGATGTAAAGGGAATTTATATGTCGGAGGACAACGGTGAAACATGGGTAAGGGTAAATGATGATCTGCATAATTTCGGCGGTACGGGCAACGGTGAGTTTATATCAGGCGATATGAATGTTTATGGCAGGTGCTATATGTCAACCGTTGGTCTTGGTATTGTTTACTGCGATAAGATTGAAAAGTAAGAGCATAGTCGTCACATCGGGCAGTGCCTGATGTGACGGTAATGTAATAAATTATTTAAGGAAATGGTGATGAGATGAAAATACTCAAAAGGCTTACGGCAGCTTTGGTTTCGGTTTCTCTTGCCGCATCGTCCGTGCTGTCCCTTAACGTATCTGCTGCGGCTGAAAAATACAGCGTAGCACGTAAAAGCTTTACCACGAACTCCGCAATAGAATTTGTGGAGGATATGGGTGTGGGCTGGAACCTCGGCAATGCTTTTGACGCATCAAACTGCACATGGCTTAGCGATGAAATGAAGTACGAATCCGCTTGGAACGGTGCAATGACTACCAAGGAGCTTATTTCCGCCGTTGTGGATAAGGGCTTTAATACTATAAGAATACCCGTGTCTTGGCACAATCATGTAGATGAGAATTACAAAATCAGCTCCCAGTGGATGGATCGTGTAAAAGAGGTCGTTGATTGGTGTATCGATGAGGGCGTGTATGTAATACTGAATGTTCATCATGATGTTGAAGAGGGATATTATTACCCCTCCGATGACGAATACGAAACCTCCGCAAAATACATGAAAACCGTTTGGACACAAATCGCAAAGGAATTTTCGTCCTATGGCGATAAGCTGATTTTTGAATCCATAAATGAGCCGCGTCCCGTTGGTACAAACAACGAATGGTGGTATCAGTCAAGCAATCCCGGCGAAACAGCACTGGAAGCCTTTGATAATATCAACAAGCTTAATCAGATATTTGTTGATACAGTAAGGGCGCAGGGCGGAAACAATAAAACCCGTTACCTTATGATTCAAGGCTATGCAGGATCTACCGAGGGACTTGTGGACGAATATTTCACAATGCCTGAGGACACTGCAAGCAATAAGATTATAGTTTCATCACATATATATTCCGTTAAATCAAGCGAATATACCGCAAAGCTGGATAAGCTGTTTGATACATTTATTTCTAATGGAATACCCGTTGTTGTGGGTGAGATAGGCTCTACTCCCTCGGATTCGTCAAGAGCGGAGGCAGCGGGAAAAACTGTGGCTGAGGCGCGCGCAAGAGGAATTACCTGTATTTGGTGGGATAACAATTCGTTTACCTCGCAAAGTGACGGATATGGTCTTATCGACCGTGCTTCCTGCACATGGAAGTTGGAGGATATAGCCGATGCTCTTGTTGCAAATGCGAGTGCAAGCAAATCCTCAAGCTCCACATCCAAGAAAACAAGCACATCAACCTCAACTACCTCAACTACATCAAACTCATCTTCATCCGATTCAAAGTCAACCACCAAAACTTCAACTTTGACTTCAACCACATCAAGCTCAAGCGGTCTGAAAACACCTACTGTTAAGGCGACAGCAGGTGATAAGAGGGTAACTCTTTCATGGAACAGTGTTGATGATGCTGATTATTACAAGCTGTATATGTATAATGCCTCTACGGGCAAATATAAATATATCGGCAAGACCTCAAAGACGAAGTGTGCCGTTTCCGGGTTAACCAACGGAAAAACATACAAGTTCCTTGTAAAGGCTTGCTCCAATGATGGAGATATGTCATCATACGGAAAGGCATCCGGTAAACCCACTGCCGACTAATCAGCTAAGGTTTGGTATTTCCGAACAGTAAGAGCAAATAATAACCAATGGCACACCGATTTGAATTTGTTCGGTGTGCCATTAATGTTAAGGAACCGCTGATTAATGCGTCAGCAATCGTTTCCAACTCTCGAAAAGCCCTTACTGAGAGGGGTGAGAAACGATTTAATCAGCGATTCCTTAATACCATACTTGACAATTGTAATTATATGTTGTAAAATAAAAGAATAGGCTTATTTTACGGTATCGGAGGGATTTTTGGTGAGCGAAAACGGAAGAAAAACCATTTTAGCCGACTTCATTGCAAGTCTTGTAGAGAAGAACAAGGCTGCAAGCTTAAACAGAGATTTCGGAAAATCCCTTTACAGAGATGAGAAAATTCCGGGCAGACCCTCCGCTGCCGAAAGAAGCTCCCCAAAGAGGACAGGTATTTTATCAAAAATAGATGAAATGAGGGAGATTCAACGTAAACCGGAGGCGTGTTATTCCTCTACGGAATGGCTTTTTTATAAGCAGGGGAAGCTTATGGAGAACGTTGAGGACGATTTCGTATTTAATGGAGTTTACAAGCGATTTTTCCCTAACTATGCCATTATGAACGATGAGCAGCTGAGGGGTTATTTTTCATGGAGAACCAAGGTGCGCAGAGGAGAGCTTGTAAAAACCGAGTCCTGCTTTCCCACGCTGTATATGTATGAGCTTATTAATCAAATAGGGACATCATCTTCCGAGGATGCCTTTGAAAAGCTTTTTTTCTTTGCGAAAAATTATGATTTGAAGGATTCCGGAGCAGAGTATTATGTTCAGGACTGGCTTGCGGATTTTGTGGCTTACAATAACCTTGACAAAAGCTATGTATGCAGATTGGAGGGGTATGAAACCGCAAATGCCGTTTCTGTGATGAATAATATGGACAAATACGGTGACGACAAGCTTTTTGCGGCGATTGTTCTTGCTTCCGCATATAACATAGAGCGTTCGCTGTTTTATAAAAAGAAAGGCGATGAATACAGGGAAACTGTATGCCATTTTTTCAGAAGCTACGCATACCATACAGCCAAAAACAGAAAAAAGAGCCTGTTGGAGGTCTTTTTCGGTGCGAGAATGAAAATCTACCACAGAATGTTCCCGGGCGCAATTTTCTATGAGAATAAGCCCCATGAGAGCTGTACCTATACTACCGATGCCTTTGAATACACCTGCAAGCGAGGAGAATGGTACTTTGACGACTACGGGGCGGGAAGCCTGAAAAGCCGCAAGATCGGTGACATGGTGAAATACCTTGACAGCCTTATGCGCGAAAAATACTCCTTTAAAAGCACCATAAATCGTCCCGAATTGCCCAAGTATGTCATGAAAATGGCGGAAGAGAGCATTGACGGAGTTATGGAGGACAGAAAGATTAGGGAGGCACAGACGGTTAAGATAGATGTGAGCAAGCTTGACGAAATAAGAACAGCCGCAATCAATACAAGGGATAAGCTTATTGTTGAGGAGTATGAGGAGGAAATTCCCGAGGAAATAGTGGGAGAAACACCCGTATTGCCTGCTGATAAGACTGCCGAAGATGAAAACGGTCTTTCTGCCGCAGAGAGGGAATTTCTACGCAGGCTGCTTTACGGGGGAGATCCTTTAGAGCCGCTGCGTTCGTGCGGAATAATGCTTTCCATTGCGGTTGATTCGGTAAACGAGAAGCTTTACGATAGCTTTGGGGATATAGTTATGGAAACCGACGGAACAAGTGTAAATCTTATCGATGATTATATAGAGGATCTGAAAGGAATTATCGGAAATGAAGATACCTAAGAGAATAGCATCTGCAATAATCAATTCTCTAAAAGGCGGCGTTGTGCCAAGGGTGGGCTTGCCCTATATAGCCGTGGGCAGAGAAACCGAGATTAATGCGCTGCTCCACGATGTGGAAATAATCGAGGATGGAGGAGCATCATTCCGCTTTATTGTGGGAAAATACGGCAGCGGCAAAAGCTTTTTGCTGCAAACCATAAGAAACTATGTGATGGACAAGAACTTTGTGGTTATAGATGCAGATCTTTCTCCCGAACGCCGACTGCAGGGCACAAAGGGGCAGGGACTTGCCACCTACAAGGAGCTTATACGGAATATGTCCACAAAGACCAAGCCCGACGGCGGTGCTCTTACCCTTATTTTGGACAGGTGGATAAGCGGCGTACAAACACAGACTGCGGCGGAAAGCGGACTTGAATTGGGTGATCCCGCGCTTTTAGGCCTTACCGAAAAGAAGATATGTCAGGTTATAAATTCGCTGAACGAAATGGTTCACGGCTTTGATTTTGCTAAGCTGCTGACCATATACTACCGTGCATCCGTAAACGGCGATGATGAATCCAAGGCAAAGGCTGTCAAGTGGTTCAGAGGGGAATATTCCACCAAAAGCGAGGCAAAGGCGGAGCTTGGGGTTAATATCATAATAACCGATGATGATTGGTACGAATATGTCAAGCTGTTCGCCATGTTCCTGAAAAGGGCAGGCTACAGCGGTATGCTTATGCTTATAGATGAGCTGGTGAATATTTATAAGGTTCCAAACTCTATTACAAGACAGTACAATTACGAAAAAATCCTTACCATGTACAATGATACACTTCAGGGAAAGGCGCAGTATCTGGGTATAATAATGTGCGGCACTCCTCAGTGTATCGAGGACACAAGACGAGGTGTATACAGCTATGAGGCACTTCGTTCACGCCTTGCGGAGGGACGTTTCAGTACCGATACCACAAAGGATATGCTGGCGCCTGTTATAAAGCTGCTGCCCCTTACCTATGAGGAAATGCTTGTTCTTATAGAAAAGCTTGCGGATATTCATGCGCAGCTTTTCGATTATAAGCAGACCATTACCCAAGAGGATATGATTAGCTTTATACAGATAGAATTTGGCAGAATAGGCGCAGATTCCAATATCACTCCGCGAGAGGTTATAAGGGATTTTATCGAGCTGCTGAATATTATCTATCAGAACCCGCAGATAAATATAACAAAGCTTTTGAAGTCGGACAGCTTTTCCTACGCCAAATCGGATATTGCAGCCGCATCCGATGATGAGTTTGCGGAGTTTGAAATATGAGCGTATTTAATCGATATGCGCCCTTTATACAGGATTATATTTACCGTGAGGGCTGGGATACGCTCCGAGCGGTACAATCCGCCGCAGGTGACGCCATATTTTCCACGGATGATAATGTACTTCTGTGCGCCTCTACGGCATCGGGAAAGACCGAGGCGGCGTTCTTCCCCATACTGACACTTTTTTATGAGGATATGCCCACATCTGTGGGCGCTATATATATAGGTCCTCTGAAAGCGCTGATAAATGACCAATTCACGCGGCTTACCGATCTTTGCGAGGAGGGGCATATACCCGTATGGCACTGGCACGGCGATGTGTCCCAGTCCCATAAAAATCGGCTTTTGAAATCGCCCTCGGGAATTTTGCAGATTACACCCGAATCACTGGAAGCGCTTTTACTTCATAAGCATTCGGCGGTTACAAAGCTGTTTGGCGATTTAAGGTTTATCGTTATAGATGAGGTTCATTCCCTTATGAGGGGCGACAGAGGTGCGCAGACGTTATGCCTTGTGGAAAGGCTTTCAAGGCTTGCGGGGGTTAATCCAAGAAGAATAGGGCTTTCCGCCACAATTGGCGACCCGGAGGCGGCGGGGCAGTTCCTTTCCTCGGGCACCGGAAGAAAAACCATTATCCCGAAAATAGAGTCAAAGGGCGAAAAATGGCGGCTTTCTATGGAGCATTTCTATGTGAGCGGACCGCAAGCCGAGGGGAAAAATACGGAGAATGCTCTTCCTGTGCTTGAGGGAGCCACAGACGATGCGCCAAAAAATGCAGACCCCGGAATAGGCTATGTTTTTGAGCATACCCGCGGTAAAAAGTGCTTGGTTTTTGTAAATTCCCGTGAAGAATGTGAGGCTGTTACCACCACACTCAGGCAGTACTGTGAGGCAAATAATGAGCCTGACCGATTTATGATACATCACGGCAATCTCTCCGCTGCCTACAGAGAAACTGCCGAGGAGGCTATGAAGGACGAGGAAAGCTGCTTAACCACCGTTACTACCGCCACACTGGAGCTGGGAATAGATATAGGGCGACTGGAACGGGCATTTCAGATTGATGCACCTTTCACCGTGTCGTCATTTTTGCAACGTATGGGACGGACAGGCAGACGGGGACAGCCGCCCGAAATGTGGTTTGTTATGCGTGAGGAGCAGCCCGAACCGAGGGCACTTCTGCCTACCACAATCCCTTGGAAGCTGCTGCAGGGGATTGCTCTTGTACAGCTTTACCTTGAGGAACGCTGGGTAGAGCCTGCAAGACTTGACAGGCTGCCATACAGCCTTTTGTATCATCAAACTATGAGTACCCTTGCATCAAGCGGGGAAATGTCCCCGTCAATGCTTGCGTCCAAGGTGCTGACACTCACACCCTTTAAGGGAATATCTCAGGAGGATTATCGCCTGCTCCTACAGCATATGCTGAAAAACGACCATATTCAGCGGACGGAGGGCGGCGGTCTTATCGTGGGGATAAGCGGAGAGAGAATAACCAATTCATTTAAATTTTACGCAGTTTTTCAGGAGAATGAGGAGTATACCGTCCGCAGTGAATCCCAAGAGCTTGGTACAATAGTTCAGCCGCCCCCGATAGGCGAGAAAATTGCCATAGCGGGTCATGTGTGGATAGTTACGGAAATCGAGCATAAGCGACATTTGGTTTACTGTGAGCAGGTTAAGGGAAAGGTTCCCGCCTACTTCGGCGAGTGTCCGGGGGATATCAACACAAAGGTTCTGGAGAGAATGAGAAAGGTGCTTACAGAGGACAGATCTTATCCTTACCTTATGAAAAATGCAGTGGCACGGCTGGGAAATGCAAGGCATACCGCAGCTTGTTCGGGTGTTACCGAACGCCCACTTATCTGCCTTGGGGGAGATATGTGGTGTCTGTTCCCTTGGCTTGGCACATATGCTTTCTTTGCCATTGAGCGGTTTATAAAGATAAAGTGCGGTGAAAGGCTTGGAATAAAAGGATTTGATCCGTCAAGGTCCTACTTCATACAGTTCAGAATGAAAGCGGATGAGAGAACCTTTTTTTCGGTTCTTTGCGATGCCGCAAAGCAGCCCCTTGACCCTATGGAGCTTATTTATCCCGGAGAAGTGCCTCTTTTTGAAAAGTATGACGACTTTGTGCCGGAGGAGCTTATAAGAAAAGGCTTTGCTTATGGAGTTTTGGATATAGACGGAATGAAAAAGCGCATAGCCCAGTGGGAATGCTATCGTGATTAATTGATATTATGCGTCCGCTTTACAGTGGGCGCATTTTTTCTGTTTGTTTTTATGAAACACACAAAGGCTATTGACAAATTCGTTGCCTTATTGTATAATATCAACAAGGTGCAGCAAAAGCCGCTGCAATATTATGTGATGGAGGTAGTAAAATGGCTGTGAATAGACTTGTGGGCGATTATCCCGTGATAGGAATACGTCCCACCATCGACGGAAGAAGAGGTTATCTTAAGGTAAGAGAATCCCTTGAGGATCAGACAATGAATATGGCAAAGGCGGCTGCTAAGCTGTTTGAGGAGAATATTCGCTATTCAAACGGTGAGCCTGTAAAGGTGGTTATTGCGGATACCACAATAGGCAGAGTTGCCGAGGCGGCTGCCTGTGCGGATAAATTCAAGAAATGCGGTGTTGACATTACATTAACCGTAACTCCCTGTTGGTGCTACGGTGCGGAAACAATGGATATGGATCCCATGACCATAAAGGGCGTGTGGGGTTTTAACGGAACGGAACGTCCCGGTGCGGTTTATCTTGCATCGGTATTGGCTACTCATGCACAAAAGGGACTGCCCGCATTCGGAATTTACGGTCATGACGTTCAGGAGGCAGACGATACCTCCATACCCGATGATGTTAAGGAAAAGCTGCTGCGCTTTGGACGCTGTGCGGTTGCGGCGGCTACTATGTGGGGTAAGAGCTATTTGCAGATAGGCTCTGTGACAATGGGAATAGGCGGCTCGATAATCAGTCCCGAATTTATCGAGGAATATTTGGGAATGAGAGTTGAGTCGGTTGACGAGGTAGAAATTATCAGGCGAATGAGCGAGGGTATTTACGACGAGGAGGAATTTCAAAAGGCTCTTAAATGGACAAAGGAATACTGCATAGAGGGATTTGACAAAAATCCTGCCGAGGTTCAGAAAAGCCGTCAGGTAAAGGACGAGCAATGGGAATTTGTCGTAAAGATGATGTGCATTATTAAGGATTTGATGAACGGCAACGACAATCTTCCCGCAGGACGCGAGGAGGAGGCTGTGGGTCACAATGCCATTGCCGCAGGCTTTCAGGGTCAGCGTCAGTGGACGGACTTCTATCCAAACTGTGATTTCCCCGAAGCGCTTCTCAATACAACATTTGACTGGAACGGTGTGAGAGAGCCGTATATACTTGCAACGGAGAATGACGTGCTTAATGGCTTGGGTATGCTGTTTATGAAGCTGCTTACAAACCGTGCGCAGATTTTTGCGGATGTTCGTACGTATTGGTCGCCCGAATCGGTCAAGAGAGCTGCGGGATACGAAATTGAAGGCAAGGCTAAAGAGGCGGGAGGATTTATCCACCTTATCAATTCCGGTGCGGCTTGCCTTGATGCCAACGGCGGCGCAAAGGACGAAAACGGCGTCAGCCTTATGAAGCCTTGGTATGAGATTACCGAGGAGGATCAGAAGAATATCATGGCAAAAACCACATGGAATCCTGCCGATTTGGGCTATTTCAGAGGTGGCGGATATTCCTCACGCTATGTAACCGACTGTGAGATGCCTGTTACCATGATAAGGCTCAATTTGGTTAAGGGGCTGGGCCCCGTACTTCAAATAGCCGAGGGCTGGACGGTTAAGCTGCCCGATGAGGTTACCGATATTCTCTGGAAGAGAACCGACTACACATGGCCCTGCACATGGTTTACTCCGAGAGTTACAGGCAAGGGCGCATTCAAATCCGCTTATGATGTAATGAACAACTGGGGTGCAAACCACGGCGCAATAAGCTACGGTCATATCGGCGCGGATCTCATTACCCTTTGCTCCATGCTGAGGATACCCGTATCAATGCATAATGTACCGGAGGAGAAGATTTTCCGCCCCGCTGCATGGAATGCGTTCGGTATGGATAAGGAGGGACAGGATTTCAGAGCCTGTGCCGCATACGGTCCTATGTATAAGAATATCAGGTAAGACCTTTGTTCAGAGGTGGTAAAATGAAAAGCGTGCTGGCGATAGACCTTGGTGCGTCAAGCGGCAGAGCGATTGTGGGAGAATATGACGGCGAAAAAATCCGCATGACGGAAATTCACCGTTTCTTCAATGACCCTGTAATTGTGGGTGATACCATGTATTGGGACGTACTGCGCTTTTTTCATGAAATAAAGCAGAGCCTTATCAAGGCGAAGTCCTATGACGTGGAAAGCGTGGCGGTTGACACATGGGGCGTGGATTTCGGACTTTTGGACAAGGACGGCAAACTGCTTGAAAATCCCGTTCACTACCGCGACAGCCGCACCGATGGAATGCTTGAGGAAGCTTTTAAGCTGATTGACAAAAAACGGTTTTACGACATTACAGGCAATCAGTTTATGGAGATAAATACTGCGTTTCAGCTTTTAAGCCTTGCGAAAAATCGTCCCGATCTCATGGAAAGAGCCGACAAGCTGCTGATGATGCCGAATCTATTTAGTTATTTCCTTTGTGGTAATATTTCCGCCGAGCAGTCCATTGCCTCCACCACACAGCTTTTTGATCAGAAAAGCAAGCAGTGGTCACGGGAGGTAATTGACCTATTGGGAATAAAGCAGTCGCTGTTCCCCGAAATCGTGAAAAGCGGCACAGCGCTTGGCAAGCTGTCCCATTCAATTTGTAAGGAGCTTGACGTAAAGCCCATAGACGTTATTGCGGTGTGCGGTCACGATACACAATCGGCTCTTGCCGCCTGCCCTGCCAAGGAAAAGAATTTTATATTTCTTTCCTGCGGGACATGGAGCTTGTTCGGTACTGAAACCGATAAGCCTGTGATAAACGACATCTCCTACCGCCGTAATATCACCAATGAGCTGGGCTGCGAGGATAAAAACTCCCTCCTTGAAAATATCACAGGCCTTTGGCTGATACAGGAAAGCAGACGGCAATGGCAGCGTGAGGGCAAAGAGTTTAGCTTTGCACAGCTTGAGGAGGCAGCTAAGAGCGTTAAGCCATTGACCTGCTTTATCGACCCCGCTGCGGCGGAATTTTCCCCTGCGGGAGATATTCCCAATCGGATAAGGGATTATTGTCGGCGTACAAATCAATATGTACCCCGTACAGAGGGGGAGGTAATGCGGTGTATTTACGACAGCCTTGCCATGAAATACCGTTCTGCCAAGGAGGAGCTGGAGCTTTGCACAGGCAATAAATTTGATAAGGTATATATGTTCGGGGGCGGAACAAAGGACAGATTCCTTTCACAGCTTACCGCATATGCCTGCGGCTGTGATACCGCAAGCGGGCCTATTGAGGCAACGGCACTGGGAAATATCGGCGTTCAGCTTATGGCAATGGGTGAAATATCGGATCTGTCGGGACTGCGTGAAATTGTAAGGAAAAACGAAAAGCTGTATTGGTTTGAACCCGATTTCTCGGAGGACTGGGAAAAAGCGTTTAATATTTACAAAGAGGTGACGGCAAATGCTTAAAAATATACCTGCAATTCTTTCTCCCGAGCTACTTAAAACTCTATGCGAGATGGGTCATTCGGACAGAATTGTAATTGCGGACGGAAACTTTCCCTGCGAAAGCATAGGAAAAAATGCCAAGGTTATCCGCTGTGACGGTCACGGAGTACCGGAGCTGCTGGATGCTGTATTGCAGCTGTTCCCCTTGGATACATATGTGGAAAAGCCGGTAAACCTTATGCAGGTTATGCCGGGAGACACCGCAAAAGCGCCCATATGGGACGAGTATAAAAGTATTGTGGCGAAATATGACGAAAGAGGGAGCAGCGCCGTGGGCGAAATAGAGCGCTTTGCTTTTTACGAGGAAGCAAAGAGTGCCTATGCAATTGTGGCAACGGGAGAAACCGCGGTTTATGCGAATATTATGCTGCAAAAGGGCGTTGTGGTAAATTAGTGTGAAAGGAATGGTTCCCATGTACGAGGATATAAAGGAAAAAATGGTTGAGGTCTGCCATAAAATGTGGCAAAAGGGCTGGGTTGCCGCAAATGACGGCAATGTCACCGTAAAGGTTGCCGAGGGCAGATATCTTGCAACACAGACGGGAGTGAGCAAGGCGGAGATTACCGTAGACAAGATAGGACTTATAGACGATGATTTCAACGTAATTGAGGCTGTACAGGGCTGGCGGCCATCGTCAGAGGTAAAGATGCATTTGAAATGCTATCACGACCGTCCCGATGTTGGAGCGGTGGTTCATGCGCATCCCCCTGTGGCAACAGGATTTGCCTGCGCACATCAGTCTATTGACGATTATTGCATGATAGAAACGGTAATTGCCGTAGGATCTGTTCCCCTGACCCCCTACGGAACGCCGTCTACATATGAAGTACCCGAAGCCATAGAGCCGTATCTGCAGGAGCATGACGTTATGCTCCTTGAAAATCACGGAGCGCTTACGGTAGGTGCGGATTTAACCACAGCCTATTACCGTATGGAAACGCTGGAGCTGCAGGCACAGATTTCACTGGTGGCAAGACTGTTGGGCGGCGCTAAGGATATAAGCCGCGAAAACATTGACCGTCTTATAGGAATGCGTCCGCAGTACGGAGTTACGGGAAAGCACCCCGGATATAAGAAATATCCTCCCAAGGACTAAAAAGTAAAAGCTGTCTAATGTCGGATAAAGCGTAAAATGCCGCTTTATCCGGCATTTTTTCTATTTTACTTAAATTTAACACAGGGGTTCTTTTCGATTTTACTTTGCAAAGGTATACTGTAAGATAGTTAGGAGAAACCTAATATACGGTAAAATGTGCCGTGAAAAATTTGAGGAGGATTTATTCTTATGAAACTAAAGAAAATACTTGCGGCTGCGGCTGTAGCGGCGGCAATGACAGCAATGACTGCTTGCGGCAGTGCAAGCGAAAACATTAACGTTGTTACCCGTGAGGAGGGTTCGGGAACAAGGGGCGCTTTTACAGAGCTTTTTGAAATAGTTGATGCAGACGGCAATGACGCTATTATAGATACCGCCGAGGTTACAAACAGCACTGCTGTTATGCTCCAGACCATTGCGGGAGATTCAAATGCCATAGGCTATGCATCTATGGGTGCAGTTGACAGCTCCGTAAAAATTCTTTCAATTGACGGTGCTGCGGGAACAATCGAAAACATCAACAACGGCAGCTATTCCATTGCAAGACCCTTTAACATTGTTACAAAGACCGAGGGCGTAAGCGAGGTTGCACAGGATTTCATTGACTTCATCATGAGCAGCAACGGTCAGTCCATAATCGAAGAGGAAAATTACATAAAGGTGTCTGACGGTTCGGCTTACACTGCCTCCGGCAAGAGCGGCAAGGTATCCCTTTCGGGTTCAACCTCTGTAGGCCCTGTAATGGAAATACTCGCCGAGGAATATATGAAGCTTAACCCCGATGTTCAGGTTGAGGTTCAGCAGACAGGTTCATCTGCGGGAATTACAGCTGCAATAGAGGGCGTATGCGATATCGGTATGTCTTCCCGTGACCTCAAGGACGAGGAAATAAGCCAGGGTCTTGCGGCAACTACGATTGCCACCGACGGAATTGCGGTAATCGTAAACACCGAAAATGAGCTGAGCGGTCTTACATCCGAGCAGGTAAAGCAGATTTATTTAGGCGAAATCACCGATTTTTCCGAAGTGGAGTAACACTTTTTAGCGGGAGGACTTATGGATAAGGTAAGTAAAGCATCTTCCGGAAAATTCAAGGAAACCTTCATGTATATACTGTTCCTCATTGCCGCCTGCGCATCGATATTGTCGGTTGCACTTATATGCATATTCCTCTTCCAAAGAGGAATACCGGCAATTGCGGAAATAGGTGCGGGTGAATTTCTGGGCGGCACCAGATGGAAACCGTTACAGAACCTTTTCGGAATTTTCCCTATGATAATCGGCAGTATTTACGTTACTGCCGGGGCAATAATAGTCGGTGTTCCCATAGGAATCCTGTCGGCAGTTTTTTTGGCGAAGTTTTGTCCGCCGAAGCTGTATGGGATTATAAAGCCGGCTGTTGACCTTATGGTGGGAATACCCTCCATAGTATACGGATTTTTCGGACTTGTGGTAATAGTTCCGATTATGCAGAATCTCTTTGGCGGCAGCGGAAAAAATATGCTTACCGCATCGATTTTGTTGGGTATAATGATTTTGCCCACAATAATCAATGTTTCCGAATCGGCATTGAGAGCTGTTCCGGAGCAGTATTACGAAGGCTCGCTGGCACTGGGTGCCACTCCCGAAAGAAGCGCCTTTGCGGTAGTGCTGCCTGCGGCAAAATCAGGTGTGCTGGCAGGCGTTATTCTGGGCGTGGGCAGAGCAATAGGGGAAACTATGGCGGTTGTTATGATTGCGGGTAACCAAGCGGTTGTTCCCGACTCACTGCTTGACGGAGTGCGTACAATGACTGCAAATATCGTCCTTGAAATGGGATATGCAAGTGATCTTCATCAGGATGCGCTTATAGCGACGGGAATTGTGCTGCTTGTGTTTATTCTGATAATTAATCTGTGTTTCTCGCTGTTGAAAAGGAAAGAAAGCTAATGAAAGTAACATTGAAAGACAAGCTAAGCACATACAAGCAGCACCCATTTTCATTATTTCTTATGATAGTAATGGTTCTGGCGATGGTGTTTACAGTGGGGATAACCCTTTCACTTATCGTTTATATTGTGTATAAGGGCGTTCCCAACCTGTCACCGGAGCTGTTTGAGCTTAAATTTACCGCTGAAAATCAGTTCATGCTGCCATCTATCATAAATACGGTTATAATGACCGTGATTACACTGGTTATAGCAGTGCCTTTGGGAATAGGTGCGGCGGTTTATCTTACCGAATACGCAAAGAGGGGAAATAAGCTTGTAAAGGTAGTTCGCATCACGGCTGAAACCCTTTCGGGAATACCCTCCATAGTGTTCGGACTCTTTGGATTTCTTATGTTTAATATCGCTCTCCATTGGGGATACAGCCTGATTTCCGGAGCAATTACTCTTGCAATGATGGTTCTCCCCACGATTATGCGTACCTCGGAGGAGGCGCTGCTTGCAGTTCCCGACTCGTACAGAGAGGGAAGCTTCGGCTTGGGTGCAGGCAAGGTAAGAACGATTTTTAGTATAATAATTCCCTCGGCAATGCCGGGAATACTTTCGGGAATAATACTAAGTATAGGGCGTATTGTGGGCGAAACGGCTGCGCTGATATTTACCGCAGGCACATACGGACAGATACCGGAAAATCTGTTTTCATCCGCAAGGACGCTGTCGGTTCACGTTTACGCGCTGCTTAACGAGGGACTTTATATGGATAAGGCATATGCTACGGCATTTGTACTCCTCGTACTGGTTGTACTCATCAACCTGTTAAGCAAATATGTGGGAAACAAGCTGACGAAAAAATAATCGGGAGGTACAGACCCTATGGAAATATCGTTGGAAAAGGGTAAATCCGAGGTTGCAAATACGGAAAAAACAGTGTATAATAGTAAGAGTAAAATCAGCATAGAGAATATGGAGCTTTATTACGGCGATTTTAAAGCGATTAAAGGAATTTCCATGGAGCTGCCCGCAAATGAAATATCTGCGTTTATCGGTCCTTCGGGCTGCGGAAAATCCACTGTGCTGAAAAGCCTTAACAGAATGAACGACCTGGTTGAGGGCTGTAAAATCACCGGAAAAATTACCCTTGACGGTGAGGATATTTACGGCTCTATGGACGTAAATAAGCTGAGAAAGCGTGTGGGAATGGTTTTCCAAAAGTCGAATCCCTTTCCCATGAGCATATACGACAATGTGGCATACGGCCCGAGAACTCACGGTATCCGTTCTAAGGTCAAGCTGGACGAAATTGTGGAAAAGGCACTGAAAAATGCCGCTATATGGGATGAGGTCAAGGACAGACTGAAAAAATCGGCACTGGGTATGTCGGGAGGTCAGCAGCAAAGACTTTGCATTGCAAGAGCCTTGGCGGTAGAGCCTGAGGTTCTGCTGATGGATGAACCCACCTCGGCGCTTGACCCTATTTCAGCCTCTAAGATAGAGGATCTTGCAATGGAGCTAAAAAAGGAGTATACTATAATCATGGTTACCCATAATATGCAGCAGGCAGCGAGAATTTCCGACAGAACAGCCTTTTTCCTTTTGGGAGAGGTTATAGAATTCGGTGAAACCGAAAAGCTGTTTTCCATGCCGCAGGATAAGCGGACAGAGGATTATATTACGGGGAGGTTTGGCTAATGAGAAACAAATTCGATCGGCAGCTTGACACGCTCAACTCCGAGCTTATAAAGATGGGCGCAATGTGCGAGGAGGCTATAGCTACATTGGTCAGTGCGGCGCTTGACGGCGTACAAAAGCCGAAAGGTGCTTCCGAGGAGGAGCTTATCGAGAGGACGCAGGCGATAGAAAACGAGATTGACCGACTGGAACGCAGCATAGAGGGACTTTGTATGCGGCTTCTCCTGCAGCAGCAACCTGTGGCAACAGACCTCAGAACCATTTCATCGGCACTGAAAATGATTTCCGATATGGAACGTATCGGCGACCAGGCGTCCGATATAGCTCTTCTTTCCAAGTATGTCAGCGACAGCAACATACAGCAGAAAATCCATATAAAGGAAATGGCAAAAGCGGTAATAAACATGGTTACCGAGAGTGTGGATTCCTTTGTAAAGAAGGATTTGGAGCTTGCACAAAAGGTTATGGCAGACGATGATATTGTTGACAGCCTCTTTGATAAGGTCAAGAATGAGCTTATCGGACTTATCGGTGAAAATACCGATTGCGGCGAGGTTTGCATGGATCTTCTCATGGTAGCCAAGTATTTTGAAAGAATTGGCGACCATGCGGTTAATATAGCCGAGTGGGTTGAGTATTCTATAACAGGCAGAAGACACGGAAGCGGAGGAAATATTCTGTGATTTACGTACTTGAGGACGATAACAGCATACGCAAGCTGATTTTGTATACTCTCGGCAAGCAGGGAATGGAATCGGAGGGCTTTGAGAAGCCTTCCGAGTTTTGGCGTGCTTTGGATAACAGGCATCCCGATTTGGTTCTGCTTGATATAATGCCGCCCGAGGAGGACGGCATTTCCGTGCTTAATAAGATGAAAAAAAGCGTTTCCCTAAAAAGTATTCCCGTGATAATGATAACTGCACGCACTACCGAATATGACAAGGTAGTGGGGCTTGACGAGGGTGCAGACGATTATATACCCAAGCCCTTTGGAATGATGGAGCTTGTAGCGAGAATACGTGCGGTTATGCGCCGCTGTAAGGGGAGCGATCTGCAGGATGCGGATGAATACAAGGTGGGCAATCTGTATGTATGTCCCTCAAAGCACATCATTAGGGTAAACGGCGAGGACGTTTCCCTTACGCTTAAGGAGTTTGAAATGCTCTGTCTTTTCCTCGAAAATCCCGAAATATGCTTTACAAGGGACAGACTGCTTAATGAGGTCTGGGGATATTCCTTTGATCAAGGGACGCGTACAGTTGATGTACATATCCGAACACTCCGCCGTAAATTAGGATCGGCAGGCGAGCTTATTGAAACGGTAAGGGGAATAGGCTATAAGCTGAAAGGGGGAAATTAGGATTGACGGTTAGGATTTTCAAGACATCGTTCTGTGTGGGTATAGCGGTTATGATAGTGACAATAGCTATGTTTATGAGCGTACTCTACAGCTATTATTCCGAGCAGACTGCCGCGAGCCTTCGGCGTGAGGCTGATTATGCCGCAAGGGGAATAGAGCTTTCCGGAGAAGAGTATTTTAATGACGTATCCTTTGAAAACCGTGTCACATGGGTATCCGCCGATGGCGAGGTTCTCTATGACAATGAGGTTAATGCAGAGGAAATGGAAAATCATTCCGACAGACAGGAAATAATAGATGCGCTGAATACCGGCTATGGTACATCGGTACGCTATTCATCAAGCTTGTCACAAAAGACCGTTTATTATGCCGAAAGACTGGGCGACGGCACTGTAGTAAGACTTTCAGCAGAGCAGTTTACCGTGGGTGCGCTGCTTATAAGTATGCAGCAGCCTCTTATTGTGGTAATTGTTCTTTCACTTTTGCTGTCCTTTGCCCTTTCCGCGCGTCTTGCAAAATCCATAGTAAAGCCGATTAATGAAATTGATTTGGATAATCCCGTGGACAGCAAGGCATATGATGAGCTTGCGCCGCTTCTGTCCAGAATTGCGCGTCAAAACAGGGATATATCCGCACAGATTGAGGAAATGAGCCGTAAGCAGAGGGAGTTTACCACCTTGACCGAGAATATGAGCGAGGGATTTATACTGATCGACTCCAAGGCAAGGGTAATCAGCAATAATTCCGCTGCGGCAAATATACTTTGTACCAAAAAAGATATGTGCGGAGAAAAAATTATAGAAATTGACCGCAGCCGTGAGTTCCGTACAGCTGCCGATGAGGTGCTTGAGGGCAAGCACTGCGAGCGGCAGCTTGATTTAAGAGGGAGAACCTATCAGCTTATTGCAAATCCCATTATGCAGGAAACAGCCCTTAGCGGTGCGGTGCTGCTGATACTTGACGTTACCGAACGTGAGCAGATGGAATCCATGCGGCGAGAATTTACCGCAAATGTTTCCCACGAGTTAAAGACACCGCTTACATCTATCATAGGCTTTGCGGAGCTGATGAAGGACGGTATTGCACCTTACGATGATGTTCCCGAATTGGCGGGGGATATTTACAGTGAGGGAAAGCGGCTTATAACGCTTGTGGAGGATATTATGCATCTTTCGCAGCTTGACGAGGGCTATGGCGGCAGTGAAAGGGAAAATGTGAATATATCCGAGCTTGCGAGAGATGTAATTCATCGCCTTGCGCCTGCCGCACAGGCTATGAAGGTTACTGCCGTATGTGAGGGCGAAAATGTATTCATAAGGGGTTCGCATCAGATACTGGAGGAGCTTATATATAACCTTTGCGACAATGGGATTAAGTACAATAAAAAGGGCGGTTCAATTACAGTGAAAACCGATGATAAGGGCGACAGAGCGGTTTTGACGGTTTCCGATACGGGAATAGGTATTCCCACTGAGGATATGGACAGAGTATTTGAACGCTTTTACCGTGTTGACAAAAGCCATTCCAAGTCAATAGGCGGCACAGGTCTGGGACTTTCAATTGTCAAGCACGCCGCCGCCTATCACAATGCCGAAATAAGGCTTGACAGCAGGGTTGAAAAGGGGACAACGGTTACGGTTATATTTCCCTTAACCGAGGAAACAGCCTCCGTATGACATTACCAAATGATTTTTTTTTATTCGCAGTGTATACAGCAGAATCACTGCGAATTTTTTTATGGAAACGTCGTACTTCCGCTGAAAATTAATTTGACAGATAAAATTTCTGTGAATAAAAAATATTGTTAATAAAAAACCATTGCTAAATTTACTTATCTATGATATAATTTACTATTATTCAATATATTCACGGATTGATGGGGTTAGCTGCGGCATAAGGTCAAAGCGCAAAGTCAAACAAAGTGTAAAGAAAAGGAGCAGTTGAATATGGCTCACCAATTGGTATTAGTAATTGATTTCGGCGGTCAGTATAATCAGCTTATAGCGCGCCGCATAAGAGAATGCGGAGTGTACTGTGAGGTAAAGTCCTACAAGATGCCTATAGAGGAGATAAAGGAGCTTGCCCCCGCAGGCATTATATTTACAGGAGGACCTAACAGCGTTTATCTTGAGTCCTCGCCGACTATTTCCCCCGAAATATTCTCCTTAGGCATACCTGTGTTGGGAATATGCTACGGCTGTCAGCTTATGGCACATCTTCTCGGCGGCAAGGTAGCTACCGCAGTCACCAGTGAATACGGTAAAGCCGAAACCATATACGATACCGCAAGTCTGCTTTTTGACGGACTTCCCGAAAAGGCGATTTCGTGGATGAGCCACACCGATTATATTGAAAGACTTCCTGCGGGATTTGCATTTTCCGCCCGTACCGCGCATTGTCCCGCCGCGGCGATAGAGTGCCCTGAAAGAAAGCTTTACGGTATGCAGTTCCACCCCGAGGTTAATCACACCGAAAACGGCACAAAAATGCTGAAAAGCTTTCTTTACCGTGTTTGCGGCTGTGTAGGCGACTGGACAATGGAGGACTATGCGCAGACAGCTATTGCCGATATAAGGGAGAAGGTAGGCGACGGAAAGGTTCTGCTGGCGCTTTCGGGCGGAGTTGACAGCTCTGTTGCAGCCGCGCTTCTTGCAAGAGCGGTCGGGGATCAGCTTACCTGTATTTTCGTGGATCACGGATTTATGAGGAAAAATGAGGGCGATGAGGTAGAAGCCGCATTTTCCGGTTGGGGACTTAACTTTATCCGTGTTGACGCTAAGGATAGATTTATGGGCAGACTGAATGGCGTTTCCGGCCCTGAAACCAAGCGTAAGATTATAGGCGAGGAGTTTATAAGAGTTTTCGAGGCTGAAGCAAAGAAAATCGGTGCGGTTGATTTCCTTGTGCAGGGCACGATTTATCCCGATATAATAGAAAGCGGTACGGGTGATGCCGCCGTTATAAAATCCCATCACAACGTTGGCGGACTGCCGGACTATGTGGATTTCAAGGAAATAATCGAGCCGCTGAGAATGCTCTTTAAGGACGAGGTAAGGGCATTGGGAAGAGAGCTGGGGCTTTCCAACGTGCTTGTTGACCGTCAGCCGTTCCCCGGCCCCGGACTTGCAATAAGAATAATCGGAGAAATAACCGAGGAAAAGCTGGAAATTCTGCGTGATGCCGATTATATATTCCGTGATGAAATCTCCAAGGCAGGACTTGATAAAACCATTAACCAATACTTTGCTGTCCTGACAAATAACCGTTCCGTAGGAGTAATGGGAGATGGCAGAACCTATGACTATACACTTGCGCTGAGAGCCGTAGAAACAACCGATTTCATGACCGCCGAGTTTTCAAGGATACCCTACGATGTCCTCGCCGCCGCCTCAAACAGAATAGTCAACGAGGTAAAATCGGTAAACAGAGTAGTGTACGATATTACTACGAAGCCACCGGCTACTATTGAGTGGGAATAATAAAACTCCCGAAAAATAGGGCGTAAACAAGCCAAAATTCGTTATTATACTGTTATCATGGCAACGATTTGGCAACATTTCGCTGTTACCCACAAAGTAACTTTTTATTCGTCAGAATAAAACAATTATCTATCGTGAAATTTTAAGAGCGAACTGATTTTTTGTAAATCGGTTCGCTCTTTTTTATTCAAATAATTTCATAACAATCGCTGTAAATTCGCTCCAACCAAGAACTATGGTAATTATTGTTCCTATCAGTCCTAAAATAACAATCACAGCATTTAAAATCTTAACAATAATATTTTGTCCTAATTTGTAAGTACTATCCAATGTAATAAAGCCACACCAACTAAAAATAAAAAAAGGTAATAAAATTATACTTTTAATTCCTTCAGCAAAATTAGAGAATGGATTAAAAATACCATTTCTTATTTCACTATGGTTAGAATTAAGAGAACCAATATGTCTTATAAACATATCATCACAACTATTTATTGACATAGTATATCGTTCTGCTAAAAATGAGTTGCCAAGCATTTCTCTTGTTTCAGGAAGAAAGTTAAGGAGTAATTGATAATCTTTAGCCGTTATTCCTCTAAGATTATCAGTCATATATGCAAAAACACCATCTTCACCTAACTCCATTTGCATTTCTTTGACCTTTGATGTTAATTCATAGTATAGTGTTTGATTAATTGTATGATCGGATGCAATCTGATTAACATATTGTATAAATTTATTTCGATAATCGCTTGTGAACTCTAACCTCTTATTGATAGAATGCAGCCTGATTAGTTTAACGATAAATCCTATAATTACAATTACAATTATACTACAAATAGAAATTACCTTATCCATTATTCTCCTCTTTTAAGTTCTTGAGCATTTCTTCATTACGCTCCGCTTCTGACTTCGGATAATTATATCTCCAAGCATCATACTCCTCACGGGTAATTTCCCCATTACGATACTTCTGAGCCATTTCTTCCCAAGGAGCAAGCAGACCTGTCATTTTTGCAAAAGTCGAACCGTTCTGACGATTGATACGAATGTAGAGTTCACCGTCCAAGCGGTCAATTTTCAATCCATATAAATCTTCCAATGCAAAAAGTGTGTGCATAAGACCTGTGTAGCTATCAATATTCGGCACATCCAATGCCTCGGTTGATACAGACAGAACATCAGCCAACTGAGCTACAAGGTCAGCTTTTGGTGTCCTTGAACCCGATTCATACTGTGCCATACGAATATCAGCTGTTCTTTCTGAAAATCCAACCTGCAAGCCTAAAAATTTCTGTGTCATTCCTCTGAGATTTCTGATAAAACGGATTCTCTCACCTATCGCCATATCGTTTCCTCCTATCATTTGTGGAGCAGCTGCAATGTGCCGCCATTTTTCACAAACCAATTATAGCATATATGCTTAGTATTTGTCAAGATAGTAGAAATAAAAATGTTTAGTGATTTTGCACTTGACATAACTGAATATGTTTAGTGTAATATAACACAGACTTAATCAAATGTAGTTAAGTTGGAGAAAGGAGATACTCTGAATGATGAATAATAGTTTCATGAGAGTTGAAGATGTTGCCAGAGAACTGAATGTCTCAAAGTCTTATGCTTACAAGATAGTACAGATGCTCAATGCAGAGCTGAAAGCAAAAGGCTTTATCACGATTTCTGGCAGAGTAAACAGACAATATTTTCTCGAAAGAACCTGTTACAGCGGTTCTTCAGATAGCAATGAAAAGGAGTGATGCAAAATGTCTGTATACAAAGACGGCGATAAGTGGCGTGTTATCTATCGCTACACAGACAGCCGTGGAGAGCGAAAGCAAACGCAAAAGCGTGGCTTTACAACCAAAAGAGAAGCACAGGCATGGGAGCGAGAGCAGATGAACAAGGTGGATTCAAGTCTTGATATGACTTTTCAGAGTTTTTCGGAGATTTACTTTGAGGATATGAAGAAACGCCTGAAAGACAACACCTGGCACACCAAGGAGCATATTCTCCGCACAAAGCTAATTCCGTTCTTCGGAAAAAGAAAGATGTGCGATATTCAGCCGAAAGATGTCATTGCATGGCAGAATGAAATGCTCGAAGG
>Ga0192280_1042_pt1 | contig 29155 bp, 23 predicted proteins | sample Koala_Koa24_M3_FD_131249 | JGI IMG/M metagenome (GOLD analysis project Ga0192280, IMG submission 131249) | Enriched cells from koala feces incubated with labeled cellulose particles, San Francisco Zoo, California, United States - Koala_Koa2-4_M3 ... | reverse complement strand
ATGAAGCCGAGCGCGGTATCGTCGGCATTCCGCGTGTGCTGAATATGTATGAAAATTACCCGTTCTGGTTCCGCTTTTTCACGGAGCTGAAATACCTGGTTATCCTCTCGCCGCCCTCAACGCGCAAGATCTACGAGCTGGGCATCGAGTCCATCCCGAGCGAGTCCGAGTGCTATCCGGCAAAGCTCGCGCACGGGCATATTGAATGGCTGATCAAAAAAGGCGTCAAATACATCTTCTACCCGTGCATTCCTTATGAGCGCACAGAGTTTGAGGACGCGCCGAACCATTACAACTGCCCGATTGTCACCTCCTACGCGGAGAATATTAAAAATAATGTAGAAAGCCTGCGTACCGAGCATGTGCGTTTTGAAAACCCGTTCATCGCTTTCACAAATCTGGACACGGTGACCAAGCGCCTGAAGGAAGCCTTCCCGGATATCCCGGCCACTGAGGTGACCGCCGCGGCAAAGGCCGGCTGGGAGGAAATGGCGAAAACACGCCAGGCAATGTACGACAAAGGACAGGAGACGCTGAAATACCTCGAGGAAACCGGCCGTCACGGCATTGTGCTCGCGGGCCGTCCCTATCATATTGACTCAGAGATCAACCACGGCATCCCGGAGCTGATCAATTCCTACGGCGTTGCGGTGCTGACCGAGGATTCCGTCTCCAACCTGAATCCGGTCGAGCGGCCGCTGCAGGTACTCGATCAGTGGATGTACCACAGCCGTCTCTATGGCGCGGCGAATTTTGTAAAGACCAGGGAGGATCTGGATCTGATCCAGCTAAATTCCTTCGGCTGCGGCCTGGACGCCGTCACCACCGATGAGGTGAATGACATCCTCTCCCGCTCCGGCAAGATTTATACCTGTCTGAAAATTGATGAGGTCAACAACCTGGGCGCCGCCCGCATCCGCGTCCGCTCCCTGCTCTCCGCCATCCGTGTACGCAAAGAGCGCGGGGACGAGCCGCGCCAGATTGTCCCGGCGAACATCGAGCGTGTCCAGTTCACAAAAGAAATGCGCAAGGATTATACGATTCTGTGTCCGCAGATGTCGCCGATCCATTTCCGGGTGATTTCCGCCGCGATGAATGCCTCCGGCTACCATCTGGAGGTACTCCCGAACGACAACCGCCACACGATTGACATGGGGCTTCGCTACGTCAACAACGACGCCTGCTACCCGTCCCTGATGGTGGTCGGCCAGATCATGGAGGCACTGCTTTCCGGCAAATACGATCTGAATCACACGGCCGTCATCATGACACAGATCGGCGGCGGCTGCCGCGCCTCGAATTACGTCGGCTTTATCCGCCGTGCGCTGGAAAAAGCCGATATGCAGCAGATCCCGGTGATCTCCCTGAACCTGAGCGGTCTGGAAGGGAATCCCGGCTTCACACTGAGCTATTCCCTGCTTAAACGCGCCCTGTTCGCGCTCGAGTTTGGTGATATTTTCATGCGCTGCCTGTACCGGATGCGCCCCTACGAAAAGGAGCCCGGCTCGGCAAATGCGCTGTTCAAAAAATGGGAGGACCGCTGCTGCGCATTTGTCTCCGGCAATCCCTCCTACCGGGAATACAAAAAACTGTGCCGCGAAATCATCCGCGACTTTGACAATCTCCCGATCACCGATGAGGTAAAACCAAAAGTCGGCGTGGTCGGCGAGATTCTGGTGAAGTTCATGCCTGCCGCCAACAACTACCTCGTAGAGCTGCTCGAAAAAGAGGGTGCACAGGCGGTTGTACCGGACCTGATGGACTTTTTCCTCTACTGCTTCTACAACCAGAACTTCAAGAGTCAGAACCTGGGAACGAAAAAGAGTACGGCCACTTTCGCGAACCTCGGCATTGCTTTTCTTGAAAAGCTGCGCGCTGCCGCAGGAGACGAGCTGCGCAAGAGCGTCCACTTCGACCCGCCATCAAAGATTAATGAGCTCGGCGAGATGGCAAAGGATATCGTCTCCCTCGGCAACCAGACCGGTGAGGGCTGGTTCCTGACCGGCGAAATGCTGGAGCTAATCCATTCCGGCGTCAACAACATCGTCTGCACGCAGCCCTTCGCCTGCCTGCCAAACCACGTAGTCGGCAAGGGCGTCATCAAAGAGCTGCGCCGCCAGTATCCGATGTCCAACATCGTAGCCATCGACTACGACCCGGGCGCCAGCGAGGTCAACCAGCTCAACCGCATCAAGCTGATGCTCTCCACCGCGCAGAAAAACCTGAAAAAAGAAGCGGCGGAAAGATAATCAGAATTACGAAAAGACAGCCTGGCAACATGCACAGACTGTCTTTTTTCTTTTGCTTCCCCCTAATACTCTCAGAGTTTCGGTTTATCAGAGCTGCTCGTTCGTCACAGCTTCGAATATCCAAAGCTGTTCACAATCGCGTCAATTTTCTGCCCTGCCGCGCACATCGGACACTGGCCTACCTCATAGGTCTGGTAATCGCCGAGATCTTCCCCGTGGAAAATACTGTTGATCTCATAACCTTCCACTTCTGAACTCGCACTGAATATCGCCGAGATTCCTTCCAGGATACCGCCATAATAATGGATGCAGTCAATCGCACTGGCGATTGTCCGTCCGGTTGTCGCGGAAGCCAGCAGGAGAATGCAGTGCTTTCCCTTAATCATCATCTGCATGTTATCGCGGAAAATCAGCTGTCCGCCCGGATTCATCTCCGGCGTCACCACATACATCGTCTGATGGCGGTTCAGAGACATAATCCCCGATTCCGTCAACTCGTCCGCCAGATAAGCACCGATCACCTCACAGCCATCCATACAGATAATCGTATCTATGTACGTAGAATTCGTATACTTTCTCGCCAACACAGATGCTGCCGCAGCGGCTTCGCTCTTCCTGCACTTCATAATGGTCATATCCACATAATTATTAATGTGAGAGTGGTTCGTAGCAAAATGTCCCGGAATCGTACGGATAATCACGTTCTTGTTCAGCTTTGACTCAATTCTGTTTGCCCTGTTTTCCATAGACAGTCCCTCCTGGAATCTTAGTATGGGTCTATCATACACAATAACCCGCATTTTTTCAAGAACTTTTTTTGACATTTTGCACAAATTCAGTTACAAGTCACACCTTAACAAGATTTACCGTATTTCCTGTCCTACAGGCGTGACTTGCAACGTGCGGCACCGCCTTCAATTTCCCGCAAGTAGAGACCGCGAGACGAAAGGTACCCGCCAGAAAATGCTGCTTCAGTTCCGGCTGATATGCAGATAATTGCGCCCGGAAAGCGTCTGATTTGTGCAGAGGAGTAAAATCAGAATCAGGCAGCCAGCAAGAAAGCCCGGCAGATCGAACACTGCTGTCAGAACCAGCAGGATGAGCCGCATGAATTTCACCGCGTAGCCTAGCTCGAAGTTCGGCTGCGTATAATTTGCCACCGCCACAAAGGCCATATACAGCATAACTTCTGTATTAAACCATCCGGAGGTCACGGCAAACTCTCCAAGCACAAGGCCGGCGAAAATGCTTAAAGGGGTGCTGAGCATATTCGGCGTGTTCAGCGCCGCCAGACGCAGACCGTCGATTGCCAGCTCCAGGATTAACAGCTGCCAGATCAGCGGAATATTGATTGTATCCCGTATCAGGATAAAATCAAACAGCGGCGGAACCCATTGCGGATTCTGCATCAGAAGCAGGTAAACCGGCGTCAGAAACACCGTCACGATCAAAATCAGGATGCGGGAAATTTTCAGGTACAGCGACGTCCAGGCCGGGAAATAATAATCGTTTGCTTCCTCAATCATATCAAATATGGAAGTCGGCAGAATCATCGCCGAAGGTGCGTTATCCACCAGGATCGCCAGTTTTCCTTCCATAATGCAGGCAGCTGTCGTGTCCGGCCGCTCGGTAAACTTGAATTTCGGAAACGGGTTGTACCAGCGCGTACCGATCAGCGCCTCCGCCAGACTCTGCTGGTTCATGCACAGATCCGCCGTCTCAATTGCCTGAATTTTGGCGCGCACCTTCTCGAGAAGCTTCGGGTCAACAAGATTTTTCATATAACAGAGTACAACATCGGAGCGTGAAGATTTTCCAACCTCCAGAATCTCCATAATCAGATTCGGATCGCGGATACGCCTGCGAATCAGCGCGGTATCAAACACGACCGTCTCTACAAAGCCATCCTTCGACCCGCGCAGAGACTTGTCCATCCCCGGCTCATCCACACTGCGAACCGGATAGGAGCGGCAATCGATCTGGATACCCTCGCCATACCCGTCTACAAAAAGCATGGTAATACCGGAAAGCACCAGGCGTACCGCCTGATCAAAATCTTCTACCGTATCCACTTCTGAATAAGGAATTTTTCGGATAAGACTTTCTGCGTTCTCCGGCATCTCTTCTGGAGTGATTTTCAGGATGGAATCCAGAATTTTCAGCATTGCCTCGTCGTTCATCATTCCATCCAGAAAATAAAATGACGCTTCTCTTCCGCCGAGACGGATATCTCTCTGAACCAGATCAAAGCTTTCATCAATTGGAAGCAAATGCTTCATACACGCCACATTCTGCCAAAGCTTCCAGTAAATTTTCTGCGGTTCTGCCATATCAGGTATCTCCTTATAACATTCTATATTACTCCCAGTATGTCCCAAAAGCGTTCCGCCGATTCATATTCTGATTGCATTTTCTTTCCTTTGTTGATATTATATTGAGTAAACGACTGAATGAATACCATATAAGGAGATTACGTTTTCTATGAAAAGTTATCTGATTGTATTTCTGATTTCCATGCTCCCCCTGATTGAACTGCGCGGAGCCATTCCCTATGGCGTGCTTTTCGGGCTGCCGACGCTCCCGACCTACCTCGTAGCGATCATTGGAAATATGCTCCCTGTGCCGATTATCTACCTGTTCGCACGCAGAGTTCTCGTCTGGGGGCAGGATAAGCCTTTGATCGGAAAACTGTTCACATTCTTTCTGGAAAAGGGAGAAAAGGGCGGACAGAAGCTGCAGGCCAAAGCCGGAAGGGGGCTTTTCATTGCTCTGCTCCTCTTCGTCGGTATTCCGCTTCCTGGTACAGGCGCATGGACTGGTACACTCGCTGCCAGTATTCTGAAAATGGATTTCAAATCCACGATTGTCGCAGTCATTCTCGGCGTTTTGCTTGCCGGGGTCATCATGGGGCTTGCCAGTAACGGACTGCTCGGTGCAATTGGGATTTTGTTTTCCTAAAGCACCGCACATTTTTCTTTTATACCCGCAAAATCACGAGCCAGACAGCCGTGTTTGCACAGATATGTAAATTAGATCAGAAAAGATTGAAAAAATGGATAATATTACGTTAATCGGGATGCCCGGCGCAGGAAAAAGCACCGTAGGCATCGTTCTCGCCAAGGTGCTTGGCTATGATTTTATTGACTCAGATCTCTTAATTCAAAAGGAAGAGGGACAGCTGCTGTGGCAGATAATTGAGTGCTGCGGTCTGGACGGCTTCCGCGCGATCGAAGAGAGCGTCAACGCGCAGATTACCGCGGACAAAAGTATCATCGCAACCGGCGGCAGCGTTGTTTATTGCCCACAGGCGATGGAGCATCTGCGTTCGATCGGAACAATTGTCTATCTGAAAATCAGCTGTGAAGAGCTTGCCCGGCGGCTCGGCGACCTTTCCCAAAGAGGCGTCACCATAAAGCCCGGACAGACGCTGGATGACCTCTACACCGAGCGCGTCCCGCTCTACGAAAAATACGCAGATATTACCGTCGACATCACAGGCTTAAGCGTAGCGGAAGCAGTAGAAAAAATACAGCATAAAATATATCTCCAAAGATAAGGTGTGCTCCACACACACTTGCGAATTGAATAAACATCAAGGAACACATTTTTAGCAGAAAATGCAAACAAAAAACCGCTCAAAAACAGGGTAAGCAAAGGAAGGCATTTCAGACTTATGAATATCAAACGCGCAAAAAATGAGATTAAGGATACCATCGAAGCCTATCTGCTGAAGGACGAATTCGGGGATTATGTCATTCCCCAGATTCGTCAGCGCCCGGTGCTGCTGCTGGGCGCGCCCGGCATTGGCAAGACACAGATCATGGAGCAGGTAGCCCGCGAGTGTGGAATCGGCCTGGTTTCCTATACGATCACCCATCACACGCGTCAGAGCGCGATTGGCCTTCCCTTCATCTCGAAGCAGGAATTCAACGGGCAGGAATTCTCCGTGACCGAATATACCATGAGCGAGATCGTCGCATCGATTTATAAAAAAATGAAAATGACCGGCCTGCGGGAAGGAATCCTGTTTATTGATGAAATCAACTGCGTCTCAGAGACGCTTGCACCCGCCATGCTGCAGTTTCTGCAGTGCAAGACCTTCGGAAGCCACGAGATTCCGCAGGGCTGGATCATCGTTGCGGCTGGAAATCCGCCGGAATACAACAAATCCGTCCGGGAATTTGACGTTGTCACGATGGACCGCGTGAAAAAGATCGAAGTGGAACCAGACTACACGGTCTGGAAAGAATACGCGCAAAAGGAGCAGATTCATTCTGCCGTCATCTCCTATCTTGACACACGCCCCGGCAGCTTTTACAAGATGGAAACGACCGTAGATGGGCGCAAATTCGCAACCCCGCGCGGCTGGGAAGACCTCTCAACCATGCTAAAGGTCTACGAAACATTAGGGAAAGAAATGGACCGTGAGGTGGTCGTCCAGTATATCCAGCACGAGATGATATCCAAAGATTTTGCCAATTATCTTGAATTATACCGGAAATATCAGATGGATTACCAATTAGATGCTGTGCTCTCCGGACACATCGATGAAATTCTTTTAAAAAAGGCCGCGCACGCGCCTTTCGATGAGCGGCTCAGCGTCGTCAATCTTTTGCATGCCCGCTGCCGGGAAAGCTTTGCCGCACAGATTCGTCAGGAAGAGGCGAATCAGCTGCTCTATGAGCAGCTGAGGCTTCTTAAAGACTCATTATCCGGCACACAAGCCAGTCTGACTGACCAGATTGCAGATTTCTATCAGGAATATGAGCAGAAAAAAACGGCTGGTCTGCTCTCCCGTGAAGAGGACCGCCGCTATCGCCAGACAGCAGAGAAGCTGGAAGCCTGGAATCACGATTTACAAACCTCCGGCCTGCGGGATCCAGAGGACGCCTTCGCCTGGGTCAAAGAACAGTTTGATCGGGAGCAGGACACTTTAGATGAGAGCTTTGAGAAAGCCGCAGAGATGCTGGAGCATGCCTTTGACTTCATCGAAACAGCCTTCGGAAACGGCCAGGAGACCGTTATCTTTATTACAAACCTGAACACGGACTACTACTGCGTCCGCTTCCTGCAGGAATATGACTGCGAGCGCTATTACCGCTACAACAAAGAACTGCTCTTCGAAGAACGCAGCCGCTCCATCGAGGCGCGGCTGCAAGAACTCAATCTCTAAAATCCGTATGGCAGGTTCTGTTCTTTATTTAATCACATGAATCCAGCCTTCCGGTGCTTCGATGCGGCCCATCTGGATACCGGTCAGGGTGTCATAGAGCTTCTTTGTCACCGGGCCCATTTCCGTCATGCCGCTTGGCAGGCAGATCTCATTTCCGTGATCAACGATCTTGCCAACCGGGGAAATAACAGCCGCCGTGCCGCACAGTCCGCACTCTGCAAAATCTTTCACCTCATCGAAGAGAACCTCGCGCTCCTCTACCTCGAGACCAAGGTAATCTCTCGCGACCGTAATCAGGGAACGGCGCGTAATGGACGGAAGAATGCTGCCCGACTTCGGAGTCACGACCTTATTATCCTTCGTCACGAACAGGAAGTTCGCACCGCCAGTCTCCTCCACCTTTGTCCGGGTAGCCGGATCCAGGTACATATTCTCGTCAAAGCCCTTCTGATGCGCGTCAACGATCGCGTAGAGGCTCATCGCGTAATTCAGTCCTGCCTTGATATGACCGGTGCCATGAGGTGCCGCACGGTCAAAGTCAGACACACGGATCGTCAGCGGCTTTGCACCGCCCTTGAAGTACGGGCCTACCGGCGTCGTAAACACGCGGAACTGATACTCCGCGGCCGGAGCCACACCAATCACCGCGCTGCTGCCGAAAATATACGGACGGATGTAAAGCGTCGCGCCAGAGCCATAAGGCGGCACATACGCTTCATTCGCAGCTACAGTTTCAGCAACCGCTTCAATAAAACGCTCTTCCGGAAATACAGGGATTTCCAGACGCTCACAGGAGGATTTCAGGCGGGCAGCGTTCAGATCCGGACGGAACATTACAATATGGCCATCCTCCGTGGTATAGGCCTTCAGCCCCTCAAAACAGGTCTGTGCGTACTGCAGCACACCCGCGCACTCACTGATCGTCACCGTTGCGTCTGAAATCAGAGCACCGTCATCCCAGGCGCCATCCTTATAATTTGCCACATATCGCTTATCGGTCTGCACATAGCCAAACCCAAGGTTTGCCCAGTCAATATTCTTTTTCTCCATAATTTTAAACCTTCCTTTGTGTAAAATGAAAATATAGCTTTCGGGGTTCAGAACAGTCTTTCTTTTCTTTTTGATGCTGTTCTGAACTGTTACGTTCAGTTTACGCTTGCAAAAAGGGACTGTCAAGAGTTTCTCTGGGTTTTTCATGGAAAACATTCCCACTCAAAACAAAAGGCAGGGCTTTGAATTTAACAGAATAGTATTCGAAACTCTTGAGAAAAAGATTGCAGATAGGAAAGAATACATGGTATAGTAAGAACACATGAACCGTGTTACTTCGAGGATATGGATACGCAGCCAGGCGCGGAAAATCCTATATAATACGGCAATTGTCTGCAGGAGGGATTGCAAATGAGTGTTATTTATGAAGAGCAGGCGCGCTCACTCGCTTTCACGGAGATCGCGCAGGACATCTTACGCGGCGCGCAAAATGAATTATATCTGAATATGCGGTTTCTGGATGTTGCGCTCGCCACTCTGAGGCTTCTTCCTAACGGACAGATCCGTACGGCAGGCACCGATGGCATCTTTTACTATTTTCAGCCGGATCAGCTGACCGAGATCTTCCGCCGGGGACGGGAATATGTGAACCGTCTTTATCTGCACAGCATCCTGCACTGCCTCTTTGCGCATCTCTGGACTCGAAAAGACCGGGATTTGGAATACTGGAATCTCGCCTGCGACATTGCGGTCGAATCAATCATTGACGGCCTCTATATCCGCGCGCTGCACCGGCCAATGTCGGCGCTTAGAAGAGAATTCTATCATACACTGACCGAAGACGCGGACATGCAGGACTCAAAAAATGCGCACCCTTCTTCCGACAGAAATTCCTCCTCTGGCGGAACATCTTCCCACCCTGCTCTGACCGCTCAGCGCGTTTACCGCTGCCTTTGCCGGGTTCACCCCGTACAGGCGCAGCTTGACCGCCTGAAGCGGGAATTTACCGTAGATGACCACAGCCGCTGGGAAGAGGAGCGTTCCACAAATACTCCGCCCCGCAGCGCCAAAGAGCAGGCCACCCTGCCCGCTCCGCCCCAGAGCATGACGGAACAAAGCCAGAATCCGTCTGCTCCTGCGCCAGATCACACACAGCTGCCATGCGCACCCGCACTGCAGCAGGAATCTTCAGGCGAGCCAAATGACAGCCCACAAGAGCAGCCGCCCACCGCAAACCAGACAAATTCTTCTGCTGAAGCAAAAAAACGCTGGGATGACATCCGCGACCGCATGCAGACGGAAATGGAGACATTTGGAAAAGATTCCTCTGACGATGTGAAAGCGTTGGAAGAACAGGTCAGCGCCGCGAACCGCCGGCACTATGATTACCGGGAATTTCTGCGAAAGTTCTCCGTATTAAAAGAAGAAATGCAGGTCGACCTGGACGCGTTCGACTATATATACTACAATTACGGTATGGATCTGTACGGCAATATGCCGCTCATTGAGCCGCTTGAGACAAAGGAAGTGAAAAAGATCGAAGATTTTGTGATCGTGCTGGATACCTCCATGTCCTGCAAGGGCGACCTTCTGCTGCATTTTCTGGAAGAGACCTATAGCATTTTAAGCGGATCCGAAAGCTTCTTCCGAAAAATACACGTCCATATTCTGCAATGTGATGATCAGGTGCAGGAGGATGTCCTGATCACAAATCAGGAAGAGATGCGGGACTATCTGGAGCATTTCACCATCCGCGGCTTCGGCGGAACCGACTTCCGCCCGCCGTTTGCGCGTGTACAGGAGCTGGCCCGCCAGGGCTGCTTTACGAAGCTGCGCGGACTGATCTATTTTACAGACGGCTATGGCATCTTCCCGGTCAAAAAACCGCCCTATGACACCGCTTTTGTATTTCTGAAAGAAGACTATTGCGATGTGGATGTGCCGCCGTGGGCGATCAAGCTGATCATTGACCGTGAAGAGCTGGAAGAATTCACTGGGCATTAATCTCCAGCCATCAATGAACCCTTTCATCCCCCACAAAAAACAGAGCAACCGTTCCCAGACCGGTGTGGCTGCCAATCGTCGTGCCAATGCTGTTTATCAGCACTGGCTCAGGCAGGTTGGGAAAGGTCTTCTCCACCAGCTCCGCAACGACCCTGGCGTCTTCGGGGCATGCGGAATTGGAGATATAGCATTTTCCGCTGTAAGCCGTACCGCCCAGTGCGTGCTCTTTCATTTTCTCTACCAGCTTGCGGATCACCGCACGTTTTCCTCTGATATTACTGCGCGGAATCAGCTTGCCCTCATCATCCACGTTCAGAAGCGGGCAGATATTCAGCATCGTCCCAAAGAAACCGGCCGTCTTCGAAACCCGTCCTCCTTTGATAAAAAAAGTCAGATCTGTCGAGAAAAGCCAGTGATGAACCGTCAGCCGGTTCTTCTGTACCCAATCGTACAATTCTTCCGCAGAGACTCCGGCATCCCGCCTGTCCGCAAGCAAATCCATCAGCAAACCATAACCCGAAGAAGCGGCCAGGGAGTCAACGACCCAGATTTTCCGATCCGGGAACTCCTCCTGAAGTGTATCCCGCGCGATACACGCAGAATTATAAGTGCCCGAAATCCCGCTTGAAAGACTCACATGAAACACATCCAGTCCCTGCTCCAGAAACGAGCGGAAATATTTCAGGAATTCCTCTACATTAATCTGAGAAGTCTTTGTTTCCGCTCCATCCTGCATCGCCTTATAAAACTGGTCAAACGGCATCGACTGCCCCAGATCGTCGAAATATTCTTTCCCGTCCAGAGAATAATGCATACAGGCGTACCGGATATTCCGTTTCTCCAAGTGCTCCTTTGATAAATCTACCGTCGAACAACAGCTCAAAACATAATCCCGATTCATAATATCCTCCCTCAAATTCGCATTATCTGGTTTTTAAATCTACGTCTTGTGTTATGAGGTGATTGTAAATCCATCTTATTTATTTGTCAAGCTGTAATTATTCAGGGACAGTACTTCGCAGTTTCAATTCACTTCAAAAGAAAAACCCAAAGAAGAAAAGTTTTTAACAGCTTTCTTCTTTGGGTTTTCCATACAATAGGCTGCGTCTTCCTCTGTACTTTCTGGCAGACGCTGCATACTGCAGTATTTCATTATCAAATTTCACATATTCAAGACGTGCTTCATACTCAGATCGCGTCCAGCGCGTTCGCGATATCCGCAATCAGATCTTCCTTATCCTCCAGCCCCAGACTGATGCGGATCAGCTCCGCCGGTACACCAGCCTCTGCCAGCTGCTCATCGTTCATCTGGCGATGCGTGGAGGTCGCCGGATTCAGACAGCAGGTGCGCGCGTCCGCTACATGGGTCTCAATCGCGCCAAGCTTCAGTTCCCGCATAAAGATGGATGCTGCCTCACGGCCACCCTTTAAGCCAAAAGAGACAACGCCGCAGCCGCCGTTCGGCAGATATTTCTGCGCCACCGCATAATATTTGTCCGTCGGAAGGCCGGAATAATTCACATAAGCCACCTTCGGATGGTTGTAAAGAAACTCTGCCACAGCCTGTCCATTCTCTACATGCTTCGGCATACGGACATGCAGCGATTCCAGACCCAGATTCAGGATAAAAGCATTCTGCGGCGACTGCATCGAGCCAAAATCACGCATCAGCTGAGAAGTGCATTTTGTAATAAACGCGCCTTCTTTGCCAAATTTCTCCGCATATGTGATCCCATGATAGCTCTCATCCGGCGTGCACAGCCCCGGGAACTTCTCCGCATGCGCCATCCAGTCAAAGACACCGTGATCAATAATTGCTCCGCCCAGAGCCGCTCCGTGTCCATCCATATACTTCGTCGTCGAATGCGTGACAATATCCGCTCCCCACTCGAACGGACGGCAGTTTACCGGCGTAGGGAATGTATTATCCACAATCAGCGGTACCCCATGCGCGTGAGCCGCTTTCGCAAATTTCTCAATATCCAGCACCGTCAGCGCCGGGTTCGCAATGGTCTCCCCAAAGACGGCCTTTGTATTCGGCCGGAACGCCGCATTCAGTTCTTCTTCGCTTGCGTCCGGGCTGACAAAAGTGGCCGTAATTCCCATTTTTGCCATTGTAACCGCAATCAGATTAAATGTACCGCCATAAATCGAAGAAGAGGAAACAATGTGATCTCCGCACTCGCAGATGTTAAACAGTGCAAAGAAATTCGCCGCCTGCCCGGATGATGTCAGCATCCCTGCGGTGCCGCCCTCCAGCTCCGTGATCTTAGCTGCCACCATATCATTCGTCGGATTCTGCAGACGGGAATAAAAATAGCCGCTCGCCTCCAGGTCAAACAGTTTTCCCATATCCTCACTCGTCGCGTAACGAAATGTCGTCGACTGCACAATCGGGATCTGGCGCGGCTCGCCATTCCCAGGTGTATAACCGCCCTGCACACAGCGGGTTCCTATCTTATAATCGCTCATCCTTTTGTCCTTCTTTCCTTTTTTGTGGAGAACCATTTCGCACTCTATGCTCAAATAGCTTCCTCTGATACCCTTTTCTTCTGCTTTAAGTATCGAATCGTAAACGAATCCATTTGTACACAAGGGATATTGTAACAACGAACCTTGAAACTGTCAATCCCAGTTGGAGGCCATACCCTGACCATATTTAAGCTATTTTCACCTCTGCAGGTGCAGTTACAGGTCACACCATAATCGAATCTGTCTTAGTTCAATCACTACAGGTGTGACCTGTAATTCCATTGTTAATTCCATTATTTTTAAAAAACAGATTGACAGACCATCGTTTTTGTGGTATAAAAGTCTGGTGAGTCACAAATAGGGGTTTGGTCAAGTGGTATGACAGGAGTCTCCAAAACTCTTAGTGGGAGTTCGATTCTCTCAACCCCTGCTCGACAAAGGATCTGTATCGTATACATACAGATCTTTTTTTTATGCATACGGCCGCGCAAGGAATAATTCTGGCTAACGCCAGACGTGGCCGCGCATTACCTACCCGATTTTCATGATTGCATCTCTGACACTGCGCACACCAATCAGTTCGATTCCATCCACACGTACCAGCTGCTTCCGGCAGCTTTCCGGAAGAATAACTGATGTGAAGCCCAGCCGCTTTGCCTCACGGACACGCTGCTCTGCCATGGAGACAGAACGCACCTCTCCGCTCAGGCCAACTTCGCCAAACGCAATGGTCTTCTCATCAATCGGCTGATCCTTGAAGCTGGACGCCACAGCCAGCACTATCCCCAGATCCAGCGCTGGTTCACTCATACGGATGCCGCCCGCTATATTGACGTATGCATCACTGGAGGAAAGCCGCAGCCCAGCTCGCTTTTCCAGAACGGCCATCAGAAGATTGACCCGATTCAGATCCGAGCCGGCAGCCGTTCGCCGCGGAAAGGCCAGATTGGTCTTACAGACCAGTGCCTGCACCTCCAAAAGCACCGGCCGGGTTCCCTCCATCGTGCAGGCCACAATGGAACCGGACGCCCCCTCCGGTTTGCCCTCCAGCATATATTCAGACGGATTCGGCACCTCGACCAGTCCTTCCTGGCGCATCTCAAACACACCGATCTCATTGGTCGATCCAAATCGGTTTTTCGCGCTGCGCAGCACTCGGTAAGCCGCATAGCGGTCCCCTTCACAATACAAAACGGTATCCACCATATGCTCCAGCACCCGAGGGCCTGCCACGACACCTTCCTTGGTCACATGACCGACCACGAAAATCGTGATATTCATTCCCTTCGCGATCTGAAGCAGAATACCGGTACTCTCACGTACCTGCGACACGCTGCCCGGGGCGGAAGACACTTCCTCGTGATACATGGTCTGGATCGAATCAATGATCACAATATCCGGGCGTTCCTGGGAAATCGTCTCCCGGATATCCGCCAGGTTCGTCTCACAGAGGATTTTCAGATTCTCTGAAAAATCCCCCATACGCTGTGCGCGCATCCGGATCTGCTGCGGCGATTCTTCGCCGGAAACATAAAGAAGCTTTTTCCCGTTTGCGGCAAGATTCCGGCACATCTGCAAAAGAAGGGTAGATTTGCCGATGCCGGGATCTCCGCCGACCAGAACCAGGGAACCCTGCACAATCCCGCCTCCTAAGACACGGTCAAATTCTCCCATCCCAGTCGTCACCCGGGGCGCTTCTCCCATCTCAATCTGAGAAAGCGTCCGGGGACGCGGCGTTGATTCCCGCCGTATCGTCCCGGACGCTACCTTTTTGCTTATCACTTTCGGTTCTTCCGCAAACGTATTCCATTCTCTGCAGCCAGGGCACTGCCCCATCCATTTGGAAGATTCGTAACCACAGTTCTGACAGAAGAATACACTTTTTGTCTTTGCAGCCATACCTACTCCTTATTTCAGAGCTTCACAACCTTCACGGAAACCATATCCGCGGCCCCCGTCTCTACACTGAGCACCAGCTTTCCGCCCATGCTGGTCTTCACATTTCCGATATTCACATCCTGAATATAGACCTTGTATTCCGCATCCTCTTCCATGCCTAAAATAATCTGCGCATCCTTTTTTGCTTCCACCTCAAAGGAAACGCCGTTGCCTGTCGCATGGAAATTATGTACAGAAGTGCCTGGAACAGACTCATATACAAACATCCCATTGCGCTCCAGCTTCGTAATATCCGCGAATGTCTTCACTTTGTACAGATCTCCGTCATGTTCAAAATCCGATTTCTTTGACTTCTCCGTCAGCTCATAATTGCCAAATCCAAGTGTGCCATCCTTTTCTGTATAAATCAGCTCATGAATTTCCGACATTGAAAATGCCCTCCCGATCAATATGCCCCGACCCGCACAGCAGGCCGGGAATGCGGGCGATATGCCCTCACAGTTATGACGAATACGAACGGTTCCGTATCCCCGCAGTTACAACTACTGTTACTATAGCATAAATGTTCCTGAAAAACCAGTAAATCGTTTCTAAACTTTATCGTAAACGACGTAAGTCGTTTTACTTTGCACCGTTGCTGTGTGCATCCCTTATTCCTTCACCCGGAACACAATCTTCCCTTTTTCCACGCCTGCCGACACCTCCTGTCCGGCAGCAACGCGTCCGGAGAGAATTTCATCCGCCAGCGGATCTTCAATCTTTGCCTGCACCGCGCGGCGCAGCGGGCGTGCCCCGTATTTGGGATCATAGCCTTCCTTCGCAATCAGTTGCTTCAGAGCCGCACTGAAATGAAGCTTCACTCCCGTCTGTTCTTCGCATCTCTTTTTCAGTTCATCCAGCAAAAGCCCGGCAATGTCACGCACATTTTCCTCGCTGAGTGCGTGGAAAACGATCGTCTCATCAATGCGGTTCAGAAATTCCGGCTTGAAAATGCGCCGCACTTCTTCCATCACGCTGTTTTTCATTGACTCATGATTCTTTGCGGCGTCATCTCCCGCACCAAATCCGAGGTGTCTTGGCGTGACAATGGACTGTGCCCCGGCATTGGACGTCATAATCAGAATCGTATTCTTAAAATCAATCCTGCGTCCCTGGGAATCCGTGATATGTCCCTCATCCAATACCTGCAAAAGGATATTAAAAATATCCGGATGCGCTTTTTCAATCTCATCAAACAGCACGACCGAATACGGGTTGCGCCGCACTTTTTCACTGAGCTGGCCGCCCTCATCGTATCCGATATATCCGGGCGGAGAACCTACCAGTCGTGATACGCTGTGTTTTTCCATATACTCAGACATATCAAAACGAATCAGCGCATTCGGCGTCCCAAATACCAGATCAGCAAGTGCCTTTGACAATTCTGTCTTTCCCACACCGGTCGGTCCTAAAAACAGGAAGGAACCAATCGGGCGCTGAGGGCTTTTCAGACCGGAACGGCTTCTGCGGACTGCCCTGGAAACCGCCTGTACGGCCTCATCCTGACCGATCACCCGGGAATGCAGAAGTGTGTCGAGCTTCAGAAGCTTTTTCCCTTCCTGCTCCGCAATTTTTTGCACGGGAATCTTCGTCCAGATCGCTACGATATCCGCAATATCCTCCTCCGTCACTGCTCTGGATTTCCCGTTCTGTCTGGAATTCTGCTGTTTTTTCTGCCGGTTCCGCTTTTTATTCAGCTGCTCCATCTCTTCGTTGACAGCCTTTGCTTTCGTGAGATCGCCTGACTTAAGTGCCTCCTCGCGAAGCCCCTCCAGTTCCTCGTAACGGCGCTGCTGCTCTGTCTGTGCCTCCGACGCATGGTAATATCCAAGCTGACAGCGCGCGGCCGCCTCGTCCATCAGGTCAATCGCCTTATCCGGCAGGTAACGGTCATTGATATAACGTTTTGAAAGCTTTGCGGCAGCAATCAGAGCTTCATCCGTAATCCGGACGCCATGGTGCTGCTCGTACTGCTGCCGCAGCCCCTTCAAGATCTCCACCGTCTCCTCTTCCGACGGTTCTTCTACAGTCACTGGCTGGAAACGCCTCTCCAGGGCAGCATCCTTTTCAATATATTTACGATACTCATCTATCGTTGTTGCGCCAATCAGCTGCAGCTCCCCGCGTGAGAGAGCCGGTTTCAGAATATTGGATGCGTCAAGCGCTCCTTCCGCGCCTCCCGCACCGATAATGGTGTGCAGCTCATCCACAAAAAGCAGCACATCGCCGCTGTCAATTACTTCATTGATAATGCGCTTGATACGCTCCTCAAACTCGCCGCGGTATTTACTGCCCGCAACCATGCCGGCCATATCCAGCGTCACCACACGTTTTCCCTGCATAGGTTCCGGCACCTGCCCATTGACAATTCTCTGCACCAGTCCTTCTACAATCGCCGTCTTCCCCACTCCGGGTTCGCCAATCAGGCAGGGGTTATTTTTTGTCCTGCGGCTCAAAATCTGCATGATCCGCTCAGTCTCCTGTTCACGTCCGACCGTAGCGTCCAGCTTATGTGCCTCTGCAAGCTCCGTCAGATCCCGGCTATACTGATCCAGCATCGGTGTCGTGCTGCCGCCCGAACCCTCCGCCCGAACCTGCTTTGCCAGTTCGCGGTATTTTTCTTCTGAAATTCCAGTCACATCAATAATATCTGAAAAAAGCTTCTGGAGATTGATCCCCATCGTATGAAGCAGGCGCGTCGCTACACACTCAATATCCTTCAGCATAGCCAGAAGGATATGCTCCGTCCCGATTTCACGATTGTCAAAAAAAGCAGCCAGCTGCGCGCTCTCTTCCAGAATAGACTCTGTCCGCGGAGTCAGACCGGACGGTTCTTTTACCGCCGTGCCTCCTTCCGGTGTAATCAGCTGATCAATCAGGGCAAGCAGCTTTTCTTCTTCCACATGATTTTCCCGCAGGATCACACCTGCAGAGCCCTGCTGCTCCCTTAACAGTCCAATCAGCAAATGTTCCGAACCAACATAGCTCTGGCCGCAGTTCTTCGCTGCCTTCTGAGCCAGCTGCTGCGCCTTAAGGGCGCTTTCCGTATAGTTTAACTGCATGAAATATTCGTCGAGCAGACTTTCCCGACATTCCTTTCTTAATATATTATGTTGCAATCTATAAAGGGCATGATCTGCGCTCTTTCACCAGGCGCAAAATCTCCGCTGCGACCTCTTCAATCGTCATCTCAGAGGAGTCAATCCGCACCGCATCCTCTGCCTGTCTTAACGGTGCCGTCTCGCGGTGGGAATCGCGATAATCACGTTCGCGGATGTCTTCCTCAATTTCCTCAAGACTGCACGTCTCCCCTTTCTGCACCTGTTCCAGATAACGGCGTCTCGCGCGCGTCTCCACACTGGCCGTCAGGTAAATTTTCAGATCCGCATCCGGCAGGATCGCCGTACCGATATCCCGCCCATCCATCAGCACATCCTCTCGTCTGGCCAGATCTCTCTGCAAATCCGTCAGCTTCGCACGTACCATCGGAATCGCAGAGGAACGGCTTGTCATGTCGCTCACTGTCTCTGTGCGGATCAGAGAAGAAACATCTTCCCCATTCAGATAAACATGCTGCTCTCCATCTACATAGCAGATACTGACATTTATCTCGTCCAGCGCCGCTGTAAGCGCTGCCTCATCCCCGATGTCTGTTTCTCTGCGGAGCAGGCCAAGCGCAATCGCCCGGTACATTGCCCCTGTGTCTACATAAATAAAAGACAGTTCCTCGGCTGCGCGTTTCGCAATCGTACTTTTACCCGCGCCTGCAGGACCATCAATCGCAATATTAAAACTCATAAATTGTTCTCCTCGTTAGACGGATGCTCCGGCGGCGTAGCCCGTCGACCAGGCAATCTGAAGATTGAAGCCGCCGGTCACGGCGTCTACGTCCAATACTTCTCCGGCAAAGTAAAGCCCTTTGACCTTTTTGGATTCCATCGTCGACGGGTTGATCTCTCTGACGCTGACACCGCCCCGCGTAATGATTGCTTCATTATAATCTCGAAGCCGCAGCAATGTCAATGGAAATTGTTTTGTAATCTGAATCAGATTTTTGCGTTCCTCCCGTGTAATTTCATGGATCGAACGTTCCCCGGGGATGCCGCTCTTTTGAACTATCACCGGAATCATTTTTGAGGGGAATAGCGTTCCCAGCACATTTTTAAACTGTTTATTCTTTGCTGCCTCGAATTCACGCAGGATACGCGCATCCAGCTGCTCTTCGGTAAGCGCCGGCTTCAGATCCAGGATCAGAGAAAGCGGACGCTCCTTCAGACGCTTCTGAATCTGGCTGCTGGCTGTAAGAATCAGCGGACCGGTTACACCGAAATGCGTAAACATCATCTCACCAAATTCCCGGTACAGCTCTTTTTTTCCATCAAATATAGCTGCCTCGACATTGCGCAGAGACAATCCCTGCATTTGCTGCGCTTCCGTCCCTTCCGTCTCTATGGGAACAAGCGACGGAGAAATCTCACTCACCTGATGCCCGCTCTCCCTTGCAAACCGGTAGCCGTCCCCGGTTGATCCGGTCGTCTGATAAGAAAATCCTCCGGTAGCAACAATCACCGCATCCGCCTTTTCCTGGCGCCCGGATGAGAGCAAAATTCCCCGCACAAAGCTTTTCCCTTCCCCGTCCGATTCCAGCAGCAGCTTTTTCACTTCCTGGTTCAGATATATTTTCACTCCCGCCTTTTTTAATTTCCGTGTCAACGCCGCAATCACATCCGAAGAATGATCTGAAACCGGAAACACCCTTCGGCCGCGCTCCGTTTTGGTGGGCATTCCTGCTTCTTCAAAAAACCGGATGGTACTCTGGCTGTCAAAACCATAAAATGCGCTGTAGAGGAACTTCCGGTTTACACACACCGCCTGTAAAAGCTCCTCCACACCGCAATCATTGGTCAGAATACACCGCCCTTTCCCGGTGATGTAAATCTTCTTTCCAAGCTTTTCATTTTTTTCATAGAGGCGAACCTCGTGCCCCGCCTGGGCGGCGGTCACAGCAGCCATCATTCCTGCCGCACCGCCGCCAATCACAATGATCGAACTCATTTTTCTCTTTCTCCCATAAGAATCTTTCGTTGTTCTCCTCAAACAGGAATGCCATTCCCTTTCCCGTCCCTCTCAGACAGGAGGCCGATGGATTTTCTATTGAGGTCTCCATTCTCCATCGCACACATCCGAATCGTCAGTTTCTACCGCTGATACTTCCGATTTCTTTTCCAGTGCATTCCCGGAAGCATTATGCAGCTCTTCCTTGTGATGCAGCGCGTCGCCGCACTGCAGTTCAAACCAAAACGCCACGCCGTCTTCCTGATTTTCCACACCATAAGCCTGATGGAAAGAATCCATGATCGCCTTTACGATCGACAAGCCCACGCCGCTTCCGCCATACTCTCGTGTCCGCGCCTTATCCACTTTATAAAATTTATCCCAGATCTGCCCGATGTCTTCCTCCGGAATCTGTTCACCCGTATTAAATACGGTGACACGAACCTTTTGATCCTTCAGAGTCTCACCCTTGCGAATTTCCGCAGTAATCTCGATCTTGCCGGCTCCGCTGACATGGTTCAGCGCGTTGCTCACATAATTGTTCACAACCTCTTCTACTTTAAACTCATCACCCCAGGCGAAGAGCGAGTCTTCCCCGCTATAGCTAATCTCCGCATTCTTCTGCTGCGCAAGAATCCCGACCGCCTGCATCTTATTGCGAATCAACAGCGCCAGGTCAAATCGTTCCATCACTACCTCATCATTGCCAAACTCCAGCTGATTCAACGTCAGAAGCTTCTGCACCAGCGTATTCATCTTAGAAGCTTCATCCATAATGACGTCACAGTAAAACTCACGGCTCTCCGGGTCGTCATTGATGCATTCCTGCAGCCCTTCCGCGTATCCCTGAATCAGAGCAATCGGCGTCTTCAGCTCATGCGACACATTGGACAAAAACTCCTTGCGCATATCGTCAATCTTCTCTTTTTGGGCGATATCCCGCTGAAGCTCATTGTTCGCAGTCATCAGCTGTGCGTAGGCCTGCTCCAGCTTTTCCGACATCTCATTAAAGCATTGTCCCAGCTGCCCGATCTCATCCGTACCTCCGCTCGTATATTTGGCATTAAAATCCAGATCCGCCATACGTTTCGAAAGCTCCGTCAGCTCATTCAGAGGCTGAGTAACGCGCTTGGTAACACCCCACACAAGAATCGCAGTCAAAAACACACCAATGATGCAGATGTATTTAATAAATTCATTCGATATCTGAACACTGTCATGAATTCCTTCTATATTAATACGCATGATAAAATAGAAGCCTTCATCCAGAATTCCCCACATTTCAAGATAATTCAGGCCGATTTCCGTGTCATACTTCTTCTGGATCGTATAATTGTCATTCGAATCCAGCACCGTGACATTGTCTGTATCCACACCAATGCCATAGCCATTTAAGCGGCCTTTCATAATGCTGGCATAAAAATTGGACTTTGAACCAAGGACTTCATTATAACTCATATCCGTCACCAGATAAGAAAGTCCGTTTTTATTGCAAAGGACATCTAGTGTCTCTGACGATTCCTCATCCAGATTCCCCAGCGCGTCAATATTCTCATTCAGAACCCGGTAAGCCTCAACCAGAACCTCCTGCTTTTTTGTATAATAAAAACTTTCCAGGAAAAACGAGTTGATCAGGTAATTCGCGAGAAACATCGCCGCCATCAGGATACCAAAAATGACCGTAAGCTGCTTTCTCAAAGAATGCTTCATCTGTTATTCCACCTCAAATTTATAACCCATCCCCCAAATCGTACGAATATAGTCTCCCCGGTCTCCCAGCTTGCTGCGCAGCTTCTTTACGTGGGTGTCAATCGTTCTGGCGTCTCCAAAATAATCATAATTCCAGACACTGTTCAGAATCTTTTCCCTCGACAGTGCAATCCCCTGGTTTTCCACAAAATAAGTCAGCAATTCAAATTCCTTAAAGCTGAGTTCTACATTCTTACCATCAATTGTCACCTCATGCGCCGCCTTGTTGATCTCAATCGCTCCGGCGCGGAGAACATCATCCGCGGAAAAACCGCTTGTTCTGCGCAGGATTGCTTCTACACGCGCCACCAGGATTTTCGGCGAAAACGGCTTCGAGATATACTCGTCCACCCCCAGTTCAAAGCCCAGCAGTTCATCCCGCTCATCGCTTTTCGCCGTCAGCATAATGATCGGCACCGTCGAGTACGCGCGAATCTCCCGGCAAACCTGCCATCCGTCCATCTTTGGCATCATCACATCCAGAATCACCAGTGCGATATCTTTCTGTGCAAAAAACATATCAATCGCCTGCGCACCATCCTCTGCTTCCAGCACGTCAAAATCCTTCTTCACCAGGAAATCTCGCACCAGCTTGCGCATCCTGCTCTCATCATCCACCACAAGTATTTTTAAACGTTCCATAAGATTTCTCCTTTCTCCTGCCAGATAGATATCTCGAAGTACATTTTTAGATTGATAGTAACATCGAATTATGACAATCCTGTGAAAGCAATTATGAGAAAATATGTAAATTCTGTGTCATTCTTTTGAGCAACAGGTGAAAACCGTTCCAATGCGTAAGCCTGCGGCCTGCCGCTCCAAACACTTCCCGATTTTTCTTAGTATACCCGTTCCGCAGGGATTTGTAAACAGAGGAATGAAAGGGCAGTTTTAATCAGAAAAATCCTCTTGACAAATCAGAGCGAAAAGACTATAGTGATAAGCGAAAAGCAATGTTCGTGTTTTCATTTATCATATTTACAAAGAGTTCTGAAAGCGCGAATCCCCGGGGTAGTAAAGGTTTCGACGGGGGCTGTGAATCTGGAGAAGCTATCCGCAGGTGATGCGTCAAATCACAAATTAAAATTAAACGCTGAAGATAATTTAGCACTCGCTGCCTGAGGCAGCTGTCTGACACAGAGCACTCGCACTCTGTGATCCAGGCATCGACGATGCGGGAAACGACATATGTTAAGCTTTGCGCATATGGGCGTATCATGAAGCTACTAAAAGCAGGAGACTGTCAGTTGCCGTCTGCCGGAGGGAATGTCAATTAACTGACTATGATAGTAGAAGTACAGTGGATCGGCTTTCGGACACGGGTTCGACTCCCGTCTGCTCCATCCGCAAGGACGCTCAGAATACCACCTGATTGCGTCCTTTGTTTTTGCCTATATACAGCTTTTCATCTGCCTGTTTGATCAGTGCATCCAGTTCTGAATGAAAATCATATTCTCCCACACCGAATGTCATGGAAATATGTATTTCTTCCTCTTTCCACCGAAATGTGGTTCTTCCCAGTTTCAAAAGAAAATCAATGAGTACCTTTGTTGCCTCATCACCATTCATTTCCGGAAAATACAAAAGGAATTCCTCACCACCCCAACGGCAAATCCATCCCTTTCCATCCATGGTATTTTGCAGCAAATCCGTAAGCCATTTCAAAACTGCGTCCCCGCAATCATGCCCATATGTATCGTTGATTCGCTTGAACAGATCAATATCCCCCATTCCAAGTGAAAAAGGCATCTGTGGATACTGCCGGATATTGTCAGCCAGATAGGTACGCATACGGCGCCGGTTCCAGATCCCGGTCAGCGGATCTGTTGAGGCCTGTTCCCGCAGCATCTGATTGTAGAGAACAAGATTCTTGTCCGCAGTTTCAATATTAGAACTGAAAAATCCGCAGATAATTCCCATCAATGTAAAAAAAGAAAGAGAACTCCAGACCTGCAGGATAATTAACAATCTGCCATGCAGCTCTGCATACGCTCCATATTTCTGTGAAAAAACAAAGAGGATGAAACGAAGCATAAATAGCCCAACCGTAAAAATTGCTTTCTGAGGAAGGGCATCATAAAAAGAAAAATAAACCAATACCATCAAAACAAACATAATCTGCTGGGCGCCGCAGCTCCAGCCAAACACCGCAATAAAACCGATCAGCCATATAATTTCCATGGCGATAAAAAGTATCAGATTCCTACGGATTCTTTGCCGATAGGAAAGGCAAAGCAGCCATACTGTAGCGCAAATAGACACAATGGCAATCCATGAAATGCGGAAAATCCCTTCCTCTGTCTGACTGTAGACAGTCATCAGCACAAAGAAAATTGCATAATATACAATCAGAACCAGATAAACACAACGCAGCAAAACAACGGTTCGCTGCGTTTCATTCGCGAAAGGGGATTCCTGATTCATTTTTTTCCAGATTCTATTCCATAACTGCAAAATGCTTTTCCTCTCTGTCGCCTTTTTTACATAACTCCCAGAACGCAACTGCACTCGCCGCAGCAACATTCAGTGAATCCATACCATTTGCCATACGTTAAACTCTACGAGCACAGTTTAGCACACAAAGCCAGTATCAACAAGCAAAATATCAAAACGGGAGCGCGCTTCTTGGAAATATAAAAAGAAAACTTTCCCTGCTCACACCACTCCCACCGTCTTCAGCACCCAGTAAATCAGCCCCAGCACCCAGCTGGAAAATAACCCGTACAGGATCCCCGGTCCGGCAATTGTAAAAATTTTGCAGCCAATGCCGAAGACCTGGCCCTCTGCTAGGGTTCCATTAGGGACAAAAAGTGTTACATTTCTTATTATTTGACATAAAACGAAAGAAAATGGTACTTACCCTTTCCTCGGCCTTTCACTGGCTCTATCATTCCCTGCTTCAGCATTTCACTAATAAGAGCGGAGCTTCTTGTCGCTTTCAACTCAAGCACCTGCTGAACTTCTGACCTGCCAAACACAGTAGTCGATCCAAATGCAGCCAGCAGCTTCCGAACATGAACTGCCGTTTTTGATGTGAATCGGTCTTCAATGTTCACTTTTTCTGCTTCACATCCCCCACCAATGTTCGCTTTTTCACTCTCAATGTTCGTTTTTTGGCTCTCAATGTTCACTTTTTCCACTGACTGGAAAGCACCACTGATATGCATTGTTCGATTATGAAGCGGGTGTTTCTCATTTAGCAAAAGATTGCGCAGGAACACTTCAAGGTATTCTGTCGTTTCACGAATACCATTTTTCAGGTCATTATAATTTGCCCTAACTAATGCGTTCCGAAAATACCATGCATTTTCAGCAAATATATCATTCGTTGCTTCAAAACCAAGTGAACGGAGATACTTGATAAAAAACACAGCCGTTGTTCTGGTATTCCCTTCACCAAATATATGGATTTGCCACAATCTGGATATAAATACTGCCAGATGATGGATAATTTCATCCATTGAAAGATTTCGATAAGAGAATTTCTTCTCCTCAGAAAAGTCATACTCCAACGTTGCGCGCAGCTCCGAAGCACTTCCGTAGAGCACGGTAGCGCCATTCAGTACCCATTCTTTTTTTGTGATATTATAATCACGAATGCATCCGGCATGAGAATAAATCCCTGTAAACAGCTTTCTGTGAATCGAAATATACTCATTCGGTGTAAAACTAAATGCCCGCTCAGACAAAAGTGCTGCAATCCGTACGGAAACTTTGTCCGCCTCTTCGGTACGATCTCCTGTATCATGAGCAGAATTTTCCTCATAGTAGGTTTGAAGCAGCTCCCCCGCCTCTTCAAAAGATATCTCACCCTCAATATTTCGGATAGCAGTGTGCAGCAGATATTCCGAGGTTTTTAATCCGTCTACCGCCTGCAAGCCAATAGCAGTATGCCACGCATATCCTTTCTCTCGTTTATGCGGTTCAGACTCTTTGATATATTCTTTAAATGGATCTTTATTCATGTTCAGTTCCCCGTATTTTTCCTCTTAAACTATCTGGCACAGTTTTTCTTCCCACTCCGTTTCCTTGAATCCTGCAATCACTGTGTCGCCATCAACAATGAGCGGTCTCTTCACCAGCATTCCATTAGAAGCCAGCAGCCTCAACTGTTCTTCTTCACTCATCGCCGGCAGTTTGTCCTTTAGCTGAAGTTCTTTATACAAGTTCCCACTTGTGTTAAAAAATCTCTTAAGCGGCAATCCGCTTCCCTCATACCAGTCCTTTAGTTCATCATAAGATGGTCTTTCCTCCACAATATGGCGATCTATGTATTCGATACAGTGCTCATCTAACCATTTCTTTGCTTTTCGGCAGGTAGAACATTTGGGATATTCCAAAAATAACATTTCATTTGTCTCCTTTTATGCACATCATTAAATCATTAAAATCATTTTGAACCCATGAAATATATTCAAACAATCATTATCATCTCGACATAGTATAACACAATACATCCGATATAACCATCTCTAAAATCGGATAGGGGAATGCTCTTCTCCCCTATCCGCTACGCGGGGCGCGTGTGGCGTAAGCCACAAAACACATTTCGCGCCCCTGTGCATAAAAATGGAAGATCTGACCCGCTAAGGGTATGTCTTCCATTCTGTATCATGTCTGCCTCATTATTCATTATCTCCGCCATGTTGCACCAAAGGACAAAATGCTTCAATCCAACACCCCGATGCAGACATCTTTCCCTGCTCACACCACTCCCACCGTCTTCAGCACCCAGTAAATTAGCCCCAGCACCCAGCTGGTGAACAGGCCATACAGGATCACCGGTCCGGCGATTGTAAAGATTTTACAGCCGATGCCGAAGACCTGGCCTTCTTTCTTATATTCAATCGCCGGAGCCGCAACGGAATTCGCAAAACCGGTAATCGGCACGAGCGTACCCGCGCCGCCAAATTTTGCCAGTTTGGGGTATATTCCAAATCCAGTGAGGATCACACTGAGCAGAACAAGGAGCAGAGAGCACCAGCTCGCCGCTGTCTGATCTTCCATTCCCAGGGAGGTACACCAGTTTGTGATAATCTGACCAATCACACAGATTGCACCGCCTGTAACAAAAGCCTTGCACATATTCAGGGCAAGGCTGTGGGTCGGCGTTATTTCTTTTACATATTTTTGGTATTCTTTCTGTTGTTTTTGCTTTGCTATATCCGGCATAATGACATCCTCTTTCTTTTTTATTTACGATTCCGTACAAATATTCTCACCCGCAGCGAAGATCGTGTATAAACTTATAGTATAGGATGTCCTGTTTTTATTCTCTTATCCCTCGACGACCAGAAATTTTCCATCCGGCAATGCAAAGACTTCTGCCTGTTCCAGGACTTCCTCTTTGGTCATTCCGGAAATATCGCCGCCGTTCTCTTTAAAGTACTTTTTCAGTTCTTTGTAATTATCAACGACTATCGCCATGCATTCTTCCAGAAACTCGTCTGCATCTTCCAGGGTCTCAGCGACAGGTTCGTCAAAGAGCTGTTCCTGATTCTTTAAAAAAACTTCCAGATATTCCTTTTTATATGTCATTTCATTACCTGCTTTCTTTTTCCTGTTTGTCATGTTCCTGTTTATATCCTGATTTCTGCTTCGATTACAGGTTTATCTTTTTCTCAGATTTTTATTCTGACATTTTTCTTATTCACTGTGTTTCCGGCCTATAAAGCATCAAAGGTCACATGCATCGAGCACGGCTCCTATCTCTTCTTCCTCAACCGGAAGTCGGCCGAAACAGGTAAGCTTCATAGAATCAGAGTAGGATTCGTTTTCCGGATCAGAGAACCAGAGCATTCTGGCTTCCCAGTTGTTTTCCCGAATCCGCATGGCTTCCTTACGTCCCTGCTGACCGCGGGTCATTACTACCATAATCAGGCAGGGGTTTTTGCGTACAAAATGCAAATATGGGAGCAGCTCGTGCGCTCCGACATACGTATGGATCAGCGGCCACTCTCCGCGTTCCCGCACTGCATCTCGCAGCAGGCTGGCATATCCATCGACATCTTCTTTTTTATCCGCGTACATGACAAACCGAACCATCGCCCCACCTCCTGTTGTATCTGCTTTTCAACGATTTAACCTCAAAAGCAATCCTGTAACGTCTGTCTTTTTTATCATAATATACGTTATAAAATTTTTTTCAATAGGATTCAGTTAAACGGTCATATTTTCAGTTAAACGGTAATCCTGTCCGCCAGGATTTCATGAAACTGTCCGCCGCAGCGCTCGACTTCACCAAGCACGGTGTCAATCCCCAGCCGGGTCTGATACCAGCTGGTCCGGCTGATCCCGTCAACCACTACCGGACAGACCATAAATTCAGTATCGGGGAACTGCTGTTGGTAGTACATAAGGCTGCGACGGGCATGGAATGCCTTACAGCACAGAATCGCCCGGCGGATCGCAAGATGGGAAGCGTCCGTCACACGCCTGGAATAAATCGCGTTTTCCCAGGTAAAGGTAGCCTCCGGCTCCCGAAGAATAGCCTGCTCCGGAACTCCTTCTTCACGCAGAATCCCGCTAAGGAAATCCGATTCCGTATCATACACATAAGAAACGTACGAAGCAGCGGAGCTGTGCGCCATTCCCGCCTCTGTCATATTCCGCTCTTCTGATTGTTCCGCACGGTCGATGGTAATACTGTGTTTCCCGGAGGGCAGGATATATGGAGCGTATCCCTCGTGATAAAGCCTGGCTGCCCGCCTCGCCAGCTCCGGTCGAAAGCTTCCCGGTATGAAAATAATGTCCGCCTCCCGCGGCTCATCTTCCACAAAAATGAAATCCGTGAGCGCATCATAAAACATTTTGGCCACCTCACTGTTTTTTGTATTTCACAACCACCCTGCAGCGCCTCTCAATGATCGGTTTCTCCGCTTCTTAAACCTCAGCTTTCTTCCGTCGACAGCCACGCTGCCCGCAGCCGCCCGGCTGCCTCCCGTATTTCCTGCTCGGAAAGATTGGCATACCCCAGAATCACTGTATCCTGCGCCGGTTTTCTGGCTTCTCCAACATAATAACCGGATAAGCCGTATACACGGACGCCCTGCGCCGCTGCACGATGAATCGCCTCTTCCTCTGTCATGCCGTTCGTAAAGGTAAGCAGCAGATGCACACCCGCATTTTCCCCTCTCACCCGGCAGATTCCCCGGAATGCTTTCAGCTCTTCCAGCAGGACATCGTGGCGGCTGCGGTATACCGCGCGCATTCGGTTCAGATGACGCTCGTAATAGCCCTGGTTCAAAAATCTGGCGATCAGCATCTGGTCGACACGGGAAACCGTACTTGAAATATTTCCCGCCCTGGCTCTGTACAAATCCATCAGCCGCATGGGAAGCACCAGGTAACTGACACGGATGGAAGGCGCGATGGATTTGGAAAATGTCCCGATATAAATCACACGATCGTCCCGGTCATACCCCTGCAGCGCCGGGATCGGCTTGCCCTTATAGCGGAATTCACTGTCATAATCATCTTCAATAATATAACGTTCTTCCCCATCCCCTCCGGTGCTTGCCCAACG
>Ga0192280_1033_pt1 | contig 33066 bp, 27 predicted proteins | sample Koala_Koa24_M3_FD_131249 | JGI IMG/M metagenome (GOLD analysis project Ga0192280, IMG submission 131249) | Enriched cells from koala feces incubated with labeled cellulose particles, San Francisco Zoo, California, United States - Koala_Koa2-4_M3 ... | reverse complement strand
CTATATTTCTTAATAAGTCTCCATTTATTTTTCATTCATTAATTGATTCTTCAAAGCGGTCCTGTCTGCAAGCCTGTCACAATTCATATCCTTCCAGCGAAGTCAGCAGGCCAGGATGCTCTTCCGTAATCTTAAGCGCCAGCTTTTCCGCATCCGTTTCCACCAGGTCTGCCATTTGATACCCATCATCGCCAAAATGCATGGCCAGCGGAGTCTGCTCTGTATAAGGCTCCCAGCGGCAAATGCCCTCTCTGGTCGCATCTCGGGCTGTATCTCTGTTCGGATCGCCGGTCTTTGCGAAATTCGTCCAGTAAGTCTGTATTGCCTCAGAAAGTTCAAAATCCAGTTCCCCAAATCCATCGCCGCGGCTATCGAGCGTGCCAAACACATAGACTATCTCGGATGAATGGGGAGTTCCCGCGCCATACGCCGGAGCTCTTCCGTGTGTCGGGCCGCCCTCTTTTTTCGGCTGTGTCCGGTCCATGTAATAGGTATAGACCGGCGTGCGCCCTTCCTTCACACAGAGCCTTGCCCATGCCTGGCTCGCAGCGTAGGAAAACCCCCGGAAATACCGGTCGCTCGGAAACTGCCGCATCACTTTTCTGGAGAACATCCAGGCGTCCCCTGCCACGGTTCCGCAGATAATCGGGATATCGGGATATTCGCCTCTGGCGATCATTTTTCCCGGCACCTCCACCAGAGAAATCCCATCCAGGAACGGCTGAAAATATCCGACCTCAAAACCTTCCGCCGTCTCCTTTGCAGCCTCTGCCATCTTCTCTGAAATTTCTTCCGCATCGCGTGTCAGCATATCTTCGATCGTCCATCCGATATGCCGCATCGCCCGCTCACACAATGCCATAAATTCTTCCTTCGGCCGGATCGGATCGGCTTCGTTAAGACCTCCTCCAGATTCAACGATTGCTCTGGAGAACATCCCTTTTGCAAGCGGAGATGTCATCAGCATCCGCGTGGACATTCCTCCTGCCGACTGACCAAATACCAGGATGCGTTCTGGATCGCCTCCGAATGCACGGATATTTTCCCTTACCCAGGAAAGCGCCGCAATCTGATCCAGAATACCGGCATTTACCACCTGTCCATTTCGCTTCTCCAGCTCCTTTGCAGCAAAAAAGCCAAACACCCCGCAACGGTAATTGATGGTAACGACCACCACGTCCTTCCGGGTCAGGCTCTCGCCATACATCTCCGGATCCGAGGATCTTCCGCCTCCAAATCCGCCTCCATAAATCCAGAACATGACCGGCAGCCTTTCCTCCGCCGTTTTCGCCGGTGTATATACATTCAGGTACAGGCAGTCTTCCGAAATCGGAAAATCTTCTCCCTTTCGATCCTGGATGCAGGCAGGTGAGAAAGTGAAACACTCCCGTTCTCCTTCCCAGTTTTCCGCCTTCTGCGGAGCCTGATAGCGAAGGTTCCCAACCGGCGGCTTTGCGTATGGAATTCCGAGGAACATCGTACATTCCGCTTGTTTTCCCGGCATTCCGACCAAAATTCCATTCTTTGTTTTCACCCGATTTATTGTCATTTCGTACATCTCTCAAACAGTTCCTTCCCGTATCTTGGTCATATTATACAAAGTCCCTCTATCCTTTGCAATTCGTTATCCCCCACTTGATTCCGTTTTGGAATCCTGTTTGACATTGTCAGCGTATTTTGCTATACTTTTTCTATAAGAAATATCAGAATAGGGGGTGCTTTATCATGGAGTTAAATTATATCAATGAATTTGTCGTCCTTGCCCGAGTGCTTCACTTTCAGGAAGCGGCGGATCTGCTTTTTATCGGTCAGTCGTCTCTTTCCAAACACATTAAGTCAATCGAAACAGAACTGGGCGAAGACCTCTTTATTCGTTCTAAAAAAAAAGTTGCCCTCTCTGATTTTGGAAAAGCATGGCTTCCATACGCAGAACAAATTGTAAACACGCAGCGCGAATATACCCAGACGCTGCTTGGACGGGAAGCGGCCGCTCCGGATGTAAATATCGGGTATATCCCGTTGGTGACACTTTATAATTTCATTCCGTTCTTCAAGGATTATAAAAAGCAGCACCCACACTGCCAGTATTCTTTCCTGCAAGGCGGTGACCGGGAGCTGTTTGACTGGCTGCAGCAGAAAAAAGTGGATTTTATCCTGACTGGCGATTGTGATATTCCGGAGGATCTTTACCAACGGCAGTTTTATACCTGTGACACACTTTCTGTCGTGATGCCCGAAACCCACCCCCTCGCAGGCCAAAGCGCGGTTTCACTGGCAGATCTGAAAAATGAATCTCTGATTGAATTCCATCACATGAGTTCCCTGCGGCAGTGTATCCACGGAGTCGATCCATCCTTTGGTCTGCATCCTTCGATTGCCGTTGACAAGCCATCCGTACTTTTTGATCTGATCCAGAAGGGAATGGGGCTGTCCATCCTGACACACAACATGGCTTCTCATTTTAAAATGGAAGGAACGGCGATCCGCCCGATTTCACCGGATATTTATTACGAAATATATATGATCTGTCCAAACCGGAAAGCATCTCAGGTAGCCAGAGAATTTTCCGAATATCTCAAAAATCTGTAAGCAGAGGTACGTGTAAAAAAACAGAAGATAAGAATCGAGCAGGAGACGGCTTGCCGAGTCCTGCTCTCTCTATCACCCTTTTATAATATAAGAAAAACTATCGCCGGACTGCACGTATTTCATCGGAATGGAATCTCCAATGACCTGCGGCAGATACTGAAGCATATATCGCATACCGAGCTCTTCTACGTTAAAATGTCCCATTTCCAGAATGGTTTTCGGCATCCCCGCCGCGCAGGAATCGCGCACATAAGCGCTCAGAGTCCAGTCAATGATCTCAAAGGGGATCAGCACGTCGACCTGCTCCCGCCTTACGCGCTTCATTGTCTCATTATCCGGAACCTCTGTCCGGTTCCCAAAAGGCCTCGCGCCCTGCACATGCTCGCAGAAAAAGACTCTGCGCACCTGGGTATCCCGGCTTCCGACCACGCGGATTCCGGAAATGTTCAGTTTTTCCATCAGAAAATCTGCCAGCTCCGGAACGGTTGTCTGCGGGATCTCATACAGCAGCGGTTTTTTCGAATCCCCGACGACATACTCCTTCCAGCCCAGCTCATTCATGATTCCATAGAAAATGCCATCGATATTCTGGCCGCCATGTCCTCCATGGATATGGTCGTGATCCCGGTAAACGACAATTCCATTCTCTTCCAGCAGTTTTCTTTTCTCCTCATATACCGGATCGCCGGCCAGCCAGTCTGTTGTATCCTCGTGGCTGTAAAAGAGCGGCTCATGACATATGATGAGGTTTGCCTTTTCCTGTATCGCTTTGCGGATTACCTCCATCGACGCAAAGCAGGTCAGAATAATTCCGCTGCATTCCGCATCCGCATCCCCGATTTTTACAACATCACAGGTAAACGGATGTTCCAGTGCCGGATGAAACGCTTCCAGTTTCTGAATAATCTCTTTTATTTTCATAATATACGCCTTTCTTTCTCATCATCTGCGGAATCCTGTTGCAACCCTTTCGCTTTCTTTCCGGTTACGCCGGGAAAGCCCCTCACCTCGAGGCGTTTTTCCCGTAAAGCTTTCATCACGGCAGCTTGCCCTTCGTCAGCTCCGTCAGGACGCCAGGTTCCGTCACAACCATCCGGTTCATTGGGGAAGTCGTCACACCGCGATAGGCCGTGATCGGATACCCGTAGGTATCGTTTGACATCCCGATGGCATGTCCTTTGCAGTTCAGATAGCACTGGCCGCAGCTCTGGCAGTTTTCCGGATAAGCCAGAACCGATTTATGTGCTGTCTCATTAAAATAGAACACATCCATCGGACAGATATTTACGCAATTTTCACAGCCAATACAGCGATTCAGGTCAATTCTTACCACGCTCATTTTCGCTCCCCCTTTCGCTCCCAGCCGCTTCGGGGCACTTCAAATCCCATTTTTTCAGGTTCCCCGGGGAAAAAGTAGACATAACGGGTCTGATATGCTTCCTTTCGGTCGCCTGCCCACGCATCCGGAACCGCTACCTTATCAAAGGAGCTCCCTCCGTCATCCGCTTTTCTCTGTGTTATGTAGCAAAGATAGTTTTCATCATCGCGGCAGGGGTAATCCTCCCGATAGGTCGTGCCGCGGCTCTCTTTCCGCTCCAGTCCCGCGCGAAGCTTCAGCTCCGCTGAGAGAACCTTGTGCTTCATCTCCAGGCACAGTCTGAGATCGTGGCTGGTGCCGGCCTGAAGCTTCGGAATCACATGGTCGCGCATATATTCGACCTGTACCAGCGCCGCTTTCAGCGTCTCCTCGTTTTTTACTACACTGATCCAATAGGGAGCCATAATCGAATGCAGGACATCGCGCGCCCAGTTCGGGTCAAACCCGCTTTCCCGCTTCATCGGAGAGAGGATGTCCTCTTTTTTCCGTTGAATTTCTTCTTCCGGCAGTCCGATCAATTTCTGTTCCCTGGCATAGGCTGCCGCCGCGCGTCCCGCATGATCACCGTCAATGGAGGTAAAGCAGGAAGTAAAGCCGACGCCGCAGGGATAAGCCGAACCGGAAGGAGAAGTCGCATGAATGCCGTCTCCGGCCACATAAAGCCCGGCGACTTCTGTCTCGCCGTTCGTTTCCTCCAGGCCGCAGAATACGCCCGATGTCAGGTGGCAGCACATGCCTGTCGCCGCCCCTGCCAGCGTACTTGCCGCTACCGGCGTACTCATTTTTCCGGAACGAATCTCTTCCGGGTCGGTCTCGTAAACCTTAGAGCCGCCGCGTCTGGTATAGTTCGCCGTCGCCACATCCTGAATCTCACTGCCGTCCGCGACCGGCACGCCATTCACGGAACCATTTACGCGCTTCAAAACCATGGCTTTTCCCTTCGCAGCCGCATATCCTGCTGCGCTTCCGGGGTCTACATCGCCTCCGCACAGCCAGATGTTTTCCAGGTACTGCCAGTGGTTGTCCAAAAACACATTGCCCGGTGCCTGGCTGGACGTAGTATGGAAATCCTCAAATTCTTTTCCGGTAATCGGCAGCCCCAGCTCCCAGGCCATATATTCCCCGTCAAACGTATCTCCGCCGACCGGATAACCCGTTGGTTTATAGCTGCCGCCTCCGGTTGCCATCACGACCGCTTTTGCGTTCACGGTAATGATCTGTCCGCTTGGTACGTGGAATGCCATCACCCCGCAGATTTTCCTGGTATCAGGCGTTTCCCCGTCTCCGTCTTTTTCATCCAATTCATCTGCTCCGGTAACGAGATCCGTCACCATCGTGTGCTCCAGATACGGAATCTCATAGCGGTTCAAAACCTCAATCCATTTTTTGTGCCGGTCGAATTTATCAAACATCTCGCGGTATCCGGCAAAATCCTCCCGCTCATAGAAGTCTCCAGCCTCCGCAGCCTTTGGATACTGTGCCAGAATTCCCCAGTCTGTCAGGCGCTCATAGATACCCTTTGATTCCTTCAGCCAGCAGTCGTACCAGCGCAGATTGCTCATATAATCGCCGCCGCGCTTCATCGCTTCTTTAAAAGCTTCCTCATCATCCCCGCGCTCCGGGTCAAACCAGCGAAAGCTGGAAGGCCAGGGCGACAGACCGGAATATCCCGGTCTTCCCTTGTCAATCACAAGCACATTCTGCCCTGACTCTTTTGCGGAGACAGCCGCATTCAGTCCCGCGAACCCACAGCCGATCACCACAACATCTGCCTGATAGGTTTCGCCATACGGGCAGGGAACTTTTTCCGGCCTTGGCAGCTCCATCGTGCGGGGGGCTCTGTTCTTTTCGTTCATACCTATCACTTCCTTATTATATTATAATATATGATTCATTTCTATATTTTTGCTGCAGCCTTCTCTCATCCGATAAACAGGGGAATCAGAACAGCTCCTCATGCCGCGCGTGCTCGATCACCGCTTTGGTAACATCCGTTGTTTTATCCGGACGCCCAATCAGCACCGCACCCTGCAGGGCATTTCCCTGGAACCAGTACTGTTCCTGGCTGTGATCCACTTCATCCGTCGTCTTTACCAGCTGATAGGAGGCGCCGCTTTGCTTGCCTGGATCCCCGATCGCAAACAGGGTCGTCCCAAAGCCTTCCAGGTTCAGCCCAAGCACCTGCGCCTGATAGCCAACCCGCTCTCCGGCCGCGTTTGCCCCGGCAATACGGCCCTGCTCAGACGCCTCCGCCCACAGCTGGAAATTCACACCGTCGCACTGGGCGCAGTCTCCGCAGGCATAGATATCCGGCAGGCTGGTTTCCATAAAATGGTTCACAACAATCGCGCGCTCCACCTGAATTCCTGCCTCCTGCGCGGCTTTTACATTTGCCCGGTTTCCACAGGAAACAATCACAAAATCAGCGGGGAAAACCTCTCCGGTTTTCAGCTTTACCGCACTCGCATGCGCTTCGCCTTCTACTCCTTCTATCTGCACGCCTTCCAGACAGGCCACGCCAAGATCCGCCATCTTTTTGCGCAGGACTGCCGCGGAATCCGCGTCTGCCTGCCGTCCGATAATCTGCGGCGCCGCTTCCAGTACCGTCACATGAATTCCGTTCCGCAGCAGTTCACTCGCGGCTTCCAGCCCCAGGACGCCGCCGCCGATCACCACTGCGTTTCTGGCTGTTTTCATCCATCCCTGAATTTTCCTGCTGTCAGAGAGATGACGGATGGTTACCACGCCTTCCTTCTGCCAGCCGTCAAACGGAGGAATGAAACACTCCGCGCCAGTCGCAAAAATCAGACGGTCATAGCCAATCTCCTCACCCGTATCCGCCGTCCGGACAATCTTTTTCTCCGGATCAAGCGATTGCATTGTTTCCCCCAGACGCAGCTGTATGTCATGCTCCTCATACCATTCCTGCGGATGAATATAAAGCTCCTCCGTGGATGCATCCGCGATATCCAGATTTTTGGTCAGCATCGGCCGATGGATCGGCAGATAATCCTCCGCAGACAGAATCAGGATATTCCCTGTCTGATCTCTTTTACGGATTGCTTCGGCCGCCGATACGCCTGCGACACCGCCGCCGAGAATGACATAGCGCCGATTTGTATCCTTCTGATAAGAAATTTCTTCCTCCTCAACAGGTACACACTGATCCAGCCCTACGCCGCAAACCGGGCAGATTCCGAGAGACGCATCGAATATCTCGCCGCAGACCAGACATTTCACTAGCTTCGGTTTTCTGGGATTCGGCACCCGGCGGGCGCTGCACCCGACTCCAAAGCCGTAGTTTTCTGCGTTTTTGAGGTCATTTTCCGTCAGCTCTCCGGCAAAAAAGCTGTTTTGAATGCTTAAATCAAATCCCAGGAAAGACAAATGCTCCCGCAGGAAATCTGCGTTATCCTCATACGCAGACACCTTATAGAAAATCGATGCCAGCTTTCCCCTGCAGTTTTTCGTTTTTAGCGAAGTCACCACGTCCCAGATCGCTTTTGACGGGTTTCCCTGCGAAATCGTTGTTCCCAGGAGCAGCACGTCTGCCTCCTGTGCCATACGGATCGCCTGATTGCGGTCTGTACAGGACAGATCACAGCGCACAACATTCGTAATCTCCGCCTCTTTCAGGCCGTTTTCCACACAGGCTGCGTAATCGGATAAATCATTTGTTCCTTCGTATACAATCGCCACACCCGGATGCGCGGAAAATGACACTGGTACATCCCTTTCCCCCGTCTTTTCCATCACCCGATACTGCGATAAGCCAGAAAAACCGGGTGCAAATCCAGCGCTCTCCTCCCGCAGCAGACAGCACTCATAATACTCCAGCATCCTCTCCAGCCGTTCACCGCTTACTGCCGGGCCTGCAGCAGGATATACCGTGGTTACTTCCTGTTCCCGTGCAAATATGGCCGCATTCTTCAGGCACTCCGCTCTGCCGGATGCACTTCTGTCATCATAAAAATCCTTCATTCCCTGATGCCACTGTGCATCCTTCTCCGTTCCCGTCTCCGGCAGCTCCAGGCTGTCGGTCAAAGAGCCAAACGCTTCTTCCGTGTATACACAATGCTTTCCCTGATCGAAAACATACAGTGACGGGCAGTGTTTTCCGTCCCCGAGCATCTGGAATCGAAACTCCGTATCCGAAAATAGCAGGCTGCGGTTACTCCGAATCTCCACCGTTTTCGTTTCTGCCGGCAACAGATGCTTCAGCTGACAGAGTACTGAATACGACGCAATGACTTCTATCTGTGCATTTTCCGACAAAACGCGCCGAACCGCCTCCCTGCTGTTTTCCGCAGTAAACACGATCATGCGCTCAATCTGTTCAAACGAAACATTCTGCCGGATATTTTCCATCCACGGCCCGACATATGCATCCGGTACCGTTCCCATCAGCAAAAATGTCTCTCCTGTCTGCACCAGATACGCACTGTAAGCCATACCATTTCCTGTATAGGACAGCTCCCGAAGCACACGAAGTTCCGGGACCTTTACCCCAACATTTCGAACATAATTGCATTCGTCCATATTCCCACCTCTTTCATACATGTTTTCGGATTATTATTGCCTTTTTCACAAAAAAGTATAACAAATGCACAAAAAAAGGCAATTCGATTTGCGTATATACAATTCCGGAATGGAATCCCAATATGCGCACTTTACCACTCCAGCAGGGCGCTGCATAGGCTCTCCGTAGTCTTTTCGCTTTCGTAGTTAAATACGAAAACCGTCTCTTCTGTTGTTACTACAAGGTAGCATTCCAGATTCTCTTTGATGCACAGAACATAGGAACCCCACTCGTCGTTTTCCCAGGTACCTGCGATATACTTATCTTCGGAGATCACTTCTACTGCTTCTCCCATTGTGAACGCAGTGACTACCTCAGCAGACTGAATCTCGTCTTTATAAAATTGTACGACCGTTTTTTCTCCGTAAGAAAGTGTAAACAGATCGTCCTCGATTTTCACTTTCAGGTTATTTGACCTGGAAAACCCAAGCGCTGCCAGTATACCCACAACCACGACCACTACGAGTACGCCTTTTAACGCGTTCATAACACCCTGATGTTTTTCCGTAAACTTCATGGTCTTCCTCCCAGACGTTTTCTGCAGAAATCCCCCTGCCCGGTGAAAACAATAACTGTTCAGCACCTCCGCAGCAGGTGCGAGATCGGTTCTGAACAGTTACAAAAAGTCTATTTAAATAGATGCGTAATAAATTCTCTTACCGCTTTTCTCCAGAAATGCCATTCATGCCGACCAGGCGCTGTATAGAAATCAATGTGATATCCCTCTGCTCTGAGGAATTCCGCTTCCGCCTTCTGCTGCTGCCCGCTCTCATCCTGACCTCTGGCATAAAGGACGTACTGAAAAAGCGCATTATACTCCCCCGGGGAGATTTCCCGATAAAACGAAAATGGATCATAATGTCCGGGCTGTTCTTTGATTTCTTCTAACAGTCTCCCGCTGAATACGCCGACGTAATCCACCAGTTCCGGATAGTGTATTGCCATCCACTGTGTCTGTGACGCTCCCGCGGAAGCGCCGCAGACCGCCCGGTGTGCCCGATCCGGGCTCACCCGAAACTTCTGTTCAATAAATGGAATACAGTCCCTCATCAGAAGCTGCGAGATATTGTCCATCAGAGCACTGTAATCATCCGTTTCCCACTCTTTCGTAGAAAACACGTAACCCGCGTTCATGACTGCCAGCATTTCCCCGCATTTTCCTTCTGCGATCAGATTATCCAGGATGAAATTGATTTTTCCCTGCTGACTCCAGGCGGTCTCATTTTCGCCGCCGCCGTTCAGCAGATACAGCACCGGGTAGGCTTTATCCGGGTTTGCATCGTAGGAAGGCGGAGTGTAAACAATACAGCTGCGCGTCTCGCCCGTAAACTGCGATTCATAATACTCCGTCCGAAGGCTTCCGTGCGGTACCTGCTTCAAATGATAAAAATCCTCATTTTCTTCCGGAATTTCCACATAGTTATGAACGCCGCCGAAACCATACAGGACGGGTGCTTTTTTCTGAATCATTTCTACACCGTCTTTATACCATTTCATATAGCGCAGACCCGCAGTAATGCCGGAAACGACAGCCCTCCAGACATCCTGCTCATCCTTAACAAGCGCGATTCTCCTGTCTTCTTCTGTAAATTCAACCTCCATACTTTCGGCAGCCGGATCATAGACAGAAAATTTTACGCTCCCATCCTCCAGTAGCGTGACCGTATGCTCTTCCTTTCCATACGCCAGACCTCTTCCCGGCGTGTAGGGATACTGGCAGAACTCTAACGGTCCTGCCTGTAAAAAATAATAATTATTTCCCATTATATCTTCCTCAGCCTGCAATACGCATTCCTTGTCTTTGTGTTATTTTACTTTCATTCTTCCGACAACAGCTTTTTCGTCTTCCATTTTCCGCTCAGATAATAGGACATGGCTATGATTCCCGGAAGCAGCTGGCAGAGCGCGGCTCCCCAGAAATAGCTTTCTGCTCCCTGCAGCAGGACATAAGCGAAAAACAGGCAGACCAGAACACGGCTGACGCCATCCATAATACCAAGAATCAGACTCAGCATGGCCGCTCCCGCTCCGGTGGAGATGGATTTCATTACGCCGGAGAAAGCTACTACAATACAGCCAACGGACATTATCCGCAGATAAGTCACGCCATACTCAATCACTTCCGGATCATTCGTAAATACCGAGTAAAACAGTCTTGGTACCGTAAGGAACAGAATCGCTACCAGCACGCCGATCGCAAGCGAGATAACCAGCATCTTTCTCATGATTTCCTTTACACGGTCCACCTTCCGGGCGCCCAGATTCTGTCCGATCATTGCGCCGCCCGCGGAATCCAGTCCCTGAATAAACAGGTTCATAAATTTCTCGACCTTATTGCCCACACTGTAGGTCGCGGAAGCAACCAGACCATAGGAATTGATGTTGGACTTTACCCAAAGCATGGAGAACTGTACACACAGTACGCGGACCATCTGCGGAATTCCCAGCCGAAAGAGAATCTTCAAATCTCCCTTGTCCATTCTCAGGTAAGAGAATTTCAGCTCCAGGCCTACGTGTTCTCTGCTCTTGTACAGGAAATAAAATGCTGCCAGGCAGGCACCGATCTGTGAAGCGACGGTTGCCACTGCCGTACCGAACGCATCCCACTTCAGCACACATACCAGAAGTAAATCCAGGAAAATATTGACGGTAGCCGATATTCCTACAAAAATGAGCGGCCGTTTCGACTCTCCCATCCCTCTCAGAATCGCGCAGATCGCGTTGTATCCAAAAATAAATGGCATGCCGATCGAAGTCACCAGCAGGTAAGAAAGCGCCTCCTGGAAAGCCTCCTCCGGGCAATTCAGAATCTGTAAAAACTGCCTGGAGAAAACAATTGCCAGTACAGTAATTGCCAGAGACACCGTCAGCATCAGTGTGAGCAACGTCCGGATCACACTCTTGGTCTTTTTGGAATCTCCGGCGCCGACCAGCTGCGCAATATAGATTTGTCCCGCTGTAGCGAAGCCGCTCGCAAGCGGAGTCATAAGGTCTGACAGCTCGCCGCCGGTAGAAACTGCTACCGTACCCACACTGCCAACGTATTGGCCTATCACCATCAGGTCAACCATCGAATATAACTGTTGAATAACATTTGTCAGAACCATAGGGATCGCAAATGAGATAAGCAGTGGTAATACCGGTCCTTCTGTCAGATTTTTCCCAACCGTTTTTTTCGATTGCGTTTTTTCCATCTTCTGCTACTCCCCTTTTTACACGTTTCATCGCACAGATTTCCCCATCTGTTCCATTCCAGACTCAGATTTCGGACTTCTTCTCCCACAGTCTGGCCGGATCATACATGAAACGGCGTTCTTTATACAAAAATGTTTGTTTTTCGCCCTGATTGCCCGGACCTTTCGGCTTATCTCCCGGACGACCGCCCGGGACATCCTCCGGATGCGGGTGCTGGCAATCGTATATCACAGGAGCGCCTGCCCCCCCATTCATCATTTCTCTCGGTTTCCTGTGCGGCCGCTCTTCCTGCGCAGCAGGTGAAACCTCCCCGGCAAGAATCTTTTCCGCTGCCTCATAGAAAATATCCACTTCTTCCGCCTCCAAAATCTGAGGTCCTCCGCAGATCCGGTCAAACTCCGCACGGTGCTCTATCAGCTTGCCCATATCATTTCTCAGCTTTTCCACCGTGCCGCTGATCATCTTTCCGCCCGGCATTATTTCATCTCCCGCGAAAAGCAGCTTTTCCTTCCGATCCAGAATCGCGATTCCTCCCGGTGTGTGATCCCCAATCTTAAAAATCTCGAGCTCACGCCCCTTCAGAGGAATGATATCCTTATCCCCAACGACCTGCACCTCATAGTCGCGCGGAAATACAATTCCGTCAAAGCTCGGATAGGCGACTGCCGCCTTATCCACATCCTCTTCCGCCATATATACCTTATCAAAATAACAGTTATTTGCACTGTGATCGAAATGGTAATGCGTGTTAATGCATGTGCGAACCGGTTTTCCTATGATGGACTCCAGAAATTCCCTTAAGTTGCCGGCGCCGTAACCGGTATCGATCGAGATTCCTTCCTCGTCCCCCTCCAGCAGATAATGGTAGTCTCCCGAGCTCATGATCTGCCAGGTTCCCGGCGCAATCTGCGTCACTTCGTAGTACGGCTCATCCATAGGGGTCAGCGTACCATCCTTATGGCGAATCAAAATATCATGTTTACATGAAAAATCAATGGCCTCTTTCATAATTCTCCACTCCTCTCCGTTATCAGATGTGATCAAAGGGACTGCTTCTCTTTCATTTCGTTTAACGCATCTGTCACAGCCGCGACCCATTCTTCCGCGCAGCCAGGCATCAGCATAGAACTGAGCGCTTCCCAGGTTCCCCGATCATAAGAGCCCTGATCCGGCATATATTTCATGCCGCCGTTCACCATGCTCATCAGCAGGGTATGAGAAAACGGCGACTGCTCCTGCAATTGCACTTCCGTAGGAACATTGGTCTCCGGTTTTACAGCTACCAGAGCAAGATCTCCTATCGCGATCAGATCTGCACCCAGATCGATGACACGGCCGTCCGGCTGGAAAACAGGATTCTTCGTCGGCTTCATAGGAATGCGCTCTTTTGCTTCTACCTTTACAGAAGCTGCTCCTCTTGAAATCGACGGGGCAGATACGGTACATTTCGTATCAGCGATCACTGCCGCAATCGCCTCTGCCATCTCGCCGCCAAGGCGATTGACCATTTCAAGGCCCTTCTGTACTCCCTCGTCGTGCTTCGCGACGATTCCTTCTTCCGTCACATATTCCGTCAGAGCCTGCTCCTTTGGCACCTGATCGCCCGCCGCACTCATCACGAAGAGGCAGGGAGCGCCAAATTTCTTTTCCAGTATCCGACAGGCCTCCCCCGGCACATCCGCGCTGACAAGTCTGGTCTTTTGTTCCATCTGGGAATTATCTACCGCACAGGGCTTCAAGCCATAGCTGATCAGATATCCGATCGGCTCTCCGCCAGGATTTTCTACTTTTATAACCGTCGCTGTTTTGTTTGACGGGCCATCCGGGTTAATCCCTACCCACCAGCCAAATGGCGTCTCCACGTCTCTGTTGACATTTACATCACAAAAGCCGCTTCCGATGCCAAGTCTTGCGGGACCAAAGGAATTGGCTGCCTGTTGTGCAGCTTCCCTGGCAGCCTCCAGGATAGCGCTGATAAATAACCTGCGTTTGCGCGGACCGTCCGGATCCAAAGGCGGCCCCGGCCGTTTTTCCTCGTTTTTCCGGTCGTTTTCTTTCCTGGGAGGCCTGCCTCCCGGCAGGTTGATGGGAATCGAAGGATCCATCGGCGCATGCGGCGTAGTAATCGCATGAGTCGCGTGAATCCAGACATTTTCCTTGCGTGTGCCTGTCTTATCAGAGATAATTTCCTGACATTGGCTGATGGCATCGTCAGGGACATTTACCAGCTCTGCAGCGGCAATTGCCACGCGAACCCCGCAGTCTAATACCAGAATTCTCAGGCACGGCGTGTCATGAATGCCGCAAAAGCCGTCGGTCGGAAACATTTCCTGAGGAAAAATGATTTCTGCCTTTCCAGCGCCGGCAGATAAAATATTGTAATCCATTCCGAAACCTCCTCTTTTCTTATATGTTCATAAACGTAACATTTCCCGGTTTGACACCCGTCCACTTTCCATTCGGAGTCAGCTTACCGTCTCTGCCAATCCGGAATATGTAAACATCCGGATCCGGCTGCGCGGCCAGATAAAGATATTGGCCATCCGGTGAAAGAGCCAGTCCTCTTCCGCCCTTTGTGCTTCCGCACGGAACACTCTGGATCCGCAATGGGATGCCGGTGGATGGATCAATTTCATAGACCACAATCGTACTGGTATCCCTTACCAGATCATATAAATACCGGCCCCCGGCATCCAGACGGATATCGGACTGCATCCCCTGCTCCACCTCTCTGTCGTCTTCTACACAGCTAACGTAGCATACCGGTGTTAATTTTCCCGATTCTGTATAACGAACCACGCCGATCACTGGTTTTGTTTCATTATTATAATAGAGGATTGGCAGCGTTGGATGGAATACGCTGTATCGCGGAGAGCTTCCCGGCATACCCTTCATCTGGTCGCATTGTACCAGCCTTTCCCGCGAATAATCAATCCGATAGCTGTACACGGAATCATTTCCCTTGTCGCAGACCACAAAGAAATCACCGGATGGAGAACGCATAACGCTATGTGCGTGGGGATTCTGCTGATTCGGCAAAGCTCCGTGCCCGGTATGGCGTACAATATCACATGGCTCGCCAATACTGCCGTCTTCATTCAGCCGAAAAAGCACAATCGCAGTCTCATCATATTCCCGGACAATCTGATAATGTCCATCTTTATCCTGCTCCGTTTTCAGGATAGAATTTCGCTGCGCATGATTCGACACAATCAGGTATTTTCCTTCCGCGTCTACTGCACAGTAGCTCGGCATCCCGCCATAAGAAGGGCTCCGGTTCAGTTCGTTCAGCTCGCCGGTTTCCTTATTGATCTTCAGCGCAAACACCTGTCCTCCGAGATTTTCTCCCGGAACCTCCGGCCGTTCATTGACACAATATAGAATGCCTTTCGCTTCATCCAGGCAGGTTGCCCCGCAGTTCAGCTCCGGAAGACAATGCGCAGATGCATGCAGCTCACCTGTGCTGCTGTCATAAACCGCTGTCGTTACCCCGACAGGTTCTGTATCCCTGGGTGATCCCCAGCTTCCAATATAAGCGTATACCTCTGACATAATTCTTTCACTCCTTCGCACCACATAATACCTGTTTTGCATCAACAGTTTCTGGCCCCTGCTATTCAAAACAACTTACAGATTTTTATCAAAGAAAGCCCAGACAAGCGCCATGTTTTCCTCCCTTTCAAAGCGTGGATCCTCATGACTGGCGCCTTCCAGCATCAGCAATTCCACCCGTTCCTCTCCCAGCTGATCTACGATGGCATGGTAGAGCATCTGCGACTGTTTTACCGGCACATTTCTATCTCCGGTACCATGTTCCATCAACATCGGGCACATTCTGGGGCTGATATAGGAAATCGGATTTGTTTTCGCGATCCACTCCGGATCCGCTTCCAGCAAAGAGACACCGAGATAACGGGACTCCGGACAGCGGTCCAGCGGCCAGGGCGGCATCGATTCGCCCTGCGAATACATAACCGACATATCTACTACCCCAAACCAGTCCACACAGGCGGCTACGCCTGCGCTGACGCCTGCCAGTTCCTCTGGAATGTGTTCTTCAAAAATGGGGTCCTGCGGATCCATCGCCAGGAGCGATACCAGATTTCCCCCGGCAGATTCGCCAAAAACACCAATCCGTTTTTCATCAATTCCATATTCTTCCCCGTGCAGGCGAAGGAAACGGATCGCGTTGCGCACATCCTGCACTGCGGCAGGAAATACGCTTTCCTGTGAAAGCCGGTAACTGATGGAAGCACACGCATAGCCTTTTTCCAACGCTTCGATCAGCTTATGGATATGTCCATATTTCCGATCGCCCATCTCGAATCCGCCGCCGTGGACGTAAACCACCACCGGAAGCAGGCCTTCCTGCTTTTCCGGCAGATAAATGTCCAGCTTCTGATCCTCCGACAGCTGGTCATAAGGGATATCCAGATATTTTTTCTTATATGGCGTTGTATCCAGTCTGGTAAATACGCCATGCGGATCATGATACGGATCCGCTGTATTGTTTTTCTGCTCCATGTCTATTCCCCCGTCAAAATTAACTGTTCAATCCCTTACAGTACTTTCTGAAACAGGCTCTCTGTATGCTTCAAAAGCGAAGGACCTACCTTCCCTGCCTCAATTCGATTTCCGGCTCCCGGCACCATTCCTTTTTTCGGAACCTTTCTTCTTACCCGCGCCAGCGCCTCATCATCCATAATATAGCCCGCGTCACGAATCAGACTGGCGTCATGATTTATCACAACCGTATTTTTCAAAGGAGACTTCTGACGAATCTGTCTGCCAAATGAACTGAACAACTCCCCTCCGATTCCGCAGAGCGCTACATCACCAAGTCTGAGCAGGTGGAGGCGAATCCCGTATGTTTCTTCTTCAGAATCAACAAATGGTGTCTCTGACCATTCCAGCGCACCGCCTACCTTCACGGAATCCGATGTACAGCTGATCTGACGGATTACCCGCAGGATATCCGCGAAATGGCGGTAAGCCAGCGAAAGCATCACGGTATGAATGGTCTCGGCATCCGGGAAAAGCCATTCGATCCGGGAACCATCTTCCGGGCTCGGATAATACACTTCATTTCCAATAATCGGATTCACATCACCGGCGGCTCCGCTCGACCACACAGCTACGCTGCCCGGGAATTTTTCTTCAATCGACCGGCTGACATTGCCGGCGATATCCCCGCTGATTCCCATATGTCCCTCTTCGTCATAACGATTGCGGAACATGGTGCAGCAGTGAACCGCATAATTGACAAAGAACGCCAGCGGGTTCCCATTCAGATCTTCTACTTTCATCACAAAAACGGAACGGTCCACCGGAGCGGAATCATGCGCGCCCAGAGCGACATACGGATAAATCTTTCCATCCTCCGCTTCGTAGTAAAACTCCGCATTGCGGTTCATATTGATATAGCTTTCGCCCCAGCCATATCCCATTTTTGCAGGCTGCATATTTTCAAGAGCTTCCCGCACCGCATCAAAAAGCTTTTCTTTGATAAATGCCTCATACAGAGTCAGCGCTTCCTTCTGCTCTTTGGTCTTTGGCGCGGCATGCGGGTCGCCCGGGCGCATCGTATGTAAAGGAGCAGAGTGATTATGCGTTGAAAAATAGGAAATGTTTTCCTCTGGAATACCTGTCATCCCGACAATTTCCGGAATCCATGTGACCGGATTTGGCGCCTTATCAAGGTCAAAGGACACTACCAGGGCCTTTTGCCCGCCATCCGAAAAAGCAAGCACCCGCAGAAATAATGGATCCAGTACTCCCGCATATGAAATGCTCATCAGACCATAAAGGTCTTTTATCAACGATTCTTCCGGCGTTATATCTGCTTTCGCAGCGCCGCAAACAAATTTTCCATTCATAAATTCAAACATCCCTTTCTTTCCTGCTCCCTGCGCTATTTATAGCGTGTTCGCGTCGTAAACCAGCGTCACACGGCCGCACACGTGCTCCCGCATCTTTTTTGTGGCTGCTGCCTTCCGCTTTGCGAAATGGCTGACGCTTTCAACATCCTGCTGCGTCTTTCCGTCAAGCACCTCTGTACACGCCTGCAGCATATCCTGAGGTATGGCATGATCCACCGGGAGGATACTGTGCCCCCAATAAATCAGGGTATCTTCATTCATCACCTCAAGGAAGTCTGCCAGCCCATCCCTGTATGCGGTAAGTCCGACCCGTTTTTCCTTCGGCACCGTTACCAGGGCGGTCCGCCAGCTGAAGGCATCGCTGATCAGCGCGTAATTGGCGGCCCGGTTCAAAAGAACAATGGAACCCTGTGTATGACCGGGGATCGCGATCACATCCAGAACTGTTCCGCCCAGATCAATGCTGTCCCCCTGATCAATGTTTTTATAATTCAGCTTATCCGTCATTACGATGTGCTTCTTGCAGTACTCCCGCAGCTCTTCGTCATATCCTTCCCGTCCAAAAACGTCGCCCATCCGGCGTTCATAGGAAAGGGAAACCGGCAGCAGCTCTTCATCTCTCTCGTTCATATACACTTCATCAAACAGTGACGCCGCTCCCACATGATCCGGATGTCCATGGCCCACAATGCATACAATTGGCTTTTGAGTGATCGTCTCTACGAAAGAACGCAGCGTATCCACTACGCCAAACCCGGTATCAATCAGAGCCGCCCGTTCTTCCCCTTCGACAAGATACATCTGTACGCCAAAATCCCCGTCCGGCCGATGGCATTCGGTGATCCCATACAGTCCCTCGCAAAGCTTTGTCTTTTTATACACTTCCAGCATTTTTCATCCTCCCGCGAATTAGAATCCGTCTTTTCTTCTGATCAGCCAGCCGCAGGCGGCTTTCCGCCGAGATCCACCTTTGCTTTTCCATAAACTGCTTTCTTCATGATATGTCCGTGAATCTGGAATTCCTCAATGACTGGATTCCCGTCCACAATGGACTGATATGCCATAATCGCATCCTCGAGAAGAGCCGGACTCTGGCTGAAGTTTGCCGTATTATAGGCAATCGCCGTATGTCCCGGATACATCCGGTCAAAATCCTTCCGATAGCTTTTCAGCTTTGTCAGCAGTTCTACATTCAGCTCCGGCGGATTTCCCATCAGGCTGAAGTTCTCATTCAGCGCGTCTCCGGTAAAAGCAATTCTCGTCTTCGGATCAATAAAGACCGCGCTTCCCTCTGTGTGTCCCTGCATACGAATCACAGTCACAGAGCGTCCGCCAAGATCAAACACCTGGCCTTCCTGCAGCTCACCAATCTCCGGAAGATGATCCACGTCAATCCCTGTAAATGTCAGGTTTGTATAGTCATAGTAAGCCTTTCCTCCGCTCGAAGCTCCCGGAAAGTCCATGACTGTGCCATCCGGATATCTGGCCGGGAAGGTTCTCCAGATATTTGGATTCTCCCAAAGCTGCTGATTTACACGAAAGCTGTCGTGAACCAGCGGGATATCCTGCGGATACATCCAGACCTTCTCAAACTGGCACATGGCGCCGCAGTGATCCCCATGCGCGTGCGTAATGGCAACATCATACGGAAGCGGGCAAAGATGGCCAACCAGCTCCTTCGCGTCAATCGAGCCGCAGCCGCAGTCGATCACGAGCCCTCTTTCTTCCCCTACCAGCACATAAAAATTAGCCATGCCAAATTCATTAATCTGATAGGTATGATCCGCTATTTCATAAATGATCGGAAAATTCGGTACAATCCGGTCATCTTCATTTTTTACAAAGTCCGGAGTAATGTGCGGGTCAACATAAATATCATATTCCTCACATCTTCCCGGCCCCATCATATCTGCGTTGATTTTACTCAGGTCCGTAAGAACCGGTTTTTTCTCTCTGCGCATAAATGTCTGTTCCTTTCTGTCGTTTCATTTTCAGCAATAACACTTTATTCGGGGTTTACGATTACACTCTGGCAATGACGTCCGGTGTCATATGCTGCATATCGCTGATTCCGCAGCGCGCCATGATTCCGCGCAGCTGATCATTGATTTCATTAAAGAAATCAAACACGCCCTCTTCTCCGGCAGTGTTTACCGGTTTCATCAGTGCGCGCGCTACCAGTACGCCATCCGCACCAAGGGCAAGAGCCTTCATCGCGTCATAGCCATCCTTAATCATGCAGTCTACCAGAATCGTCATATCCTTTCCGACCGCGGCTCTAATCTCCGGAAGTACCATAATCGGCGGAACCGCAAACGGATAAATTCCATGATGATGGGAAAGAACAATCGCGGAAACGCCCGCTTCCTTACACAGCAGAGCATCCTCCACGCTCAGGATTCCCTTCATGACAAGCGGCGTATCCCCCACGATTTTGACCATTGTCTTTACATCCTCAAAAGAAAGGCAACGCATCGTTACTTCTCCATTGCGGGAGCGATCCGGGTAGCCATCCAGGCCAAATGCGTGTATACAGTCCGTACCGATCGCCACACAGCCCTTTGCCTTCGCTTTTTCCAGCCGTTTGCAAAATTCATCAAAATCCGAGATCGGCTTTGTGATCTCCACCATTCCCACGCCTGTCTGTACCAGATCCGGGCTGACCATTCCCGCCCACATGATCGTGTCCAGACGCTTTGCCGCGCCGGCGATGCACATCTCAACGTTATATTTCTCAGAAGGAAACCCGATCGGCCCCGGCATAATCGGGGAAGAAATCTCGCGTCCAAACATGGTGGTTTTCAGATCCGGTGTGGATCCGCCGATAATCCTCTGTTTAAACACCAGGCTGTCAAAATAGTTTCTTGTAATCGTATCCGAATTTCCCTTTGCATTCTTTGCTACATAAGAAGTCTTTGCCTCTTCTGCAGCTGGAGCTTCATTCTCCTTTTTCTTTTCATTTGCTTCCATTTATGTCCGTCTCCTTCTTTCCCTGTTTCCGAGTCCGCGCCTGTCCCGCCTGAACCAGTTATTTATCAGGCAGGGCAGGCGTTTTTCTGCTGCGTCAACCGCAAGGCTGTACAGGAGCCTTTCCTGCGGTTTTATCCTTCGATCACATTTTCTCAGTCGAGATAATACTCATTCGCTCCCCAGGCCACCTTCGAATGACCGCGGAAGGTATTCAGGCGGGCAATTGACGGATTGTAAACCGTATAGGTAATCTGCGCATACAGGCTATAGCACATGCAATTATCGGTGATATAGGTCTGGATCTCATCAATCAGCTCATCGGTGCAGGTAGATACAGACTGTACCCGCTCAATCATATCCTGCAGATATTCATCGTTGATACCCGCTTCGTTTGCACCATGTGTGTAATTGTTCATATCAAACTGACGGCCCCACTGCTGAGAAATCGGATCGCCAAGCCAGCTGAACAGATACAGATCCCAGTAATCGAGGTTATACCGATAGGTATCAATGATCGCGTCCTCATAGAGCGCAAGCTCTACGTTGATTCCCACCTGCGCCAGCATCTGCTGAATCACCTGTGCGGTAAGGTTGGTCGCGTCACTTCCGGACTGTGACAGGTAGATCAGGGTTTCTCCGTTGTAATCTGTCTTCGCAAGGTATTCTTTCGCCAAATCCGGATCATAGGTGTTATAATAATTGTCACGGGTATCCCATTCGCTGTTATAACCGGTTACGCCGGAGCCCGCTTCCGCGTGCGACATATAATACACATCAGAACCGATCGCTGCTGTAAGCGCTTCAGAATCAATCGCGTAAGCAACCGCAAGACGCATGTTCTCATCACTCATAATTGAGTTGCCTGCCTGGTTAAAAGCAAGTCCGGTACGGCCGGTCGCGTTGTCATAGACAACCGTGTACTGTCCGTAATAGTCTCCGCCCTCTTTAAAGTCGGCGATGTTGGAGGATTCCAGATTGTAGTTGTATACCTCGCCGGCCTTGAAGGAAATATAAGCCATGGTGGAATCCTGAATGACCTTATAGTCGATGGTTTCTACATTCTGCTTGGAAACTTCGCAGCGAACAGAATCATCGGTCTGCCAGTAATTCTCATTTACCTTCAGGATATACTCAGAGCCCGGAGTCAGAGTGTCCAGATAATAAGCACCGGTTCCCACAGGGTCTGAAACAAACTCATGGTCATTAAACGCCTGCTGCGTATACAGTGCCGTCTCCATCATTGTGCAGAGCGCGGTCTCACTGTCGATCGGTCCCGTCCAGGTGAAGCGCACCGTGTAATCGTCAATTGCTTCCGATGACTCATAGTAGTCAAAATCATTTGCGTTGCCGGAAGTTGCGTAATAATCAAACGCAGCCACCACATCCGACGCTGTCAGATTGTTTCCATCAAAGTCTGTAATATAATCATAGATGGTAACTACAAAATGCGTATCATCCTCCTCATACCACTCTTTTGCCAGACAGGGCACCAGTTCAAACCCATCGGAATAATAGAACAGCGGCTCATAGATAACGTCAATCATGGCGTCGCGGCCTCTGTTCGGCTGCCACGGCGTCCAGGTGGAGACTTCTCCTGCCACATAAATGGTAACCTGATCCAGACGCTCATCTGAAGTGTAGGTATTCGTCCGGGAAGTATCAATGTTGTCATAGGACATCAGATCCTGCACAAACACAAAGCCCTGCTCCTCCATTGCTGAAATGGTTGAGCTTGCCGCATCCTCACTTGCATTTACGCAGGGAGTAAAGGTCATTGCGCCTACCAGAGCTGCTGCGGAGCCGCGTAAAAAGTCTCTTCTGGAAATTTTCTTCATCATTGTTTTTTCCTCCTGATTATTATTTTTTGTGAAGCCCGCTGTTTATACGCACCAGCCGGCTTCCGTTTTATTATTATGGTCAGAATCTTACTCCGCCATATAATCATTCCTTCAACGATATGCTTACGCCATATCTGCTTCTATCTTTTTTCTTGACACATTTTTTGTGCAAGCGTATACTAAGCCCAAAATTTTTACTGCGAGGTAACAAAGTATGTCTATAAGAAATACCCTGAGAGACCGCATCCAGAGGGCGGACAAGCGCCAGCGGGAAGAAGATACCGCACACAGGGGAAGTCTCCTGAACCGAACCTACCACAAGTACTTTGAAGGCTACACCGAATACACCGTTAAGAAAGACAATGGCAAGAACAAAATCGTTCGTATTTATACCGGCGTTTATTATAGGCAGCATCTTGATACCGCCCGGTATCTTCTTGTCCGTCTGCTGTATATTCTGCTCACTGCGCTGTCCTTCTTCCTGTTTTTTTCCGGAAGTATGGCAGATATCAGCTACAATTATGTCTGGTACGTTACCCTCTTTCAGGCGTTTTCGATTCCGTGCCTGTTCATGCTTCTGATCCTGCTGATCGGATATGTATTTGCGGACCGCAAAATGGTCATACACAACTACAATCTCTATCACAAACAGCTGATGAACGTCGCGAAATACGGCAGTCTGTTCTTCGCATTCGCCGCGGCCGGGATGGTGATCAACCTTCTGATCACCCAGACCTTCTCCGCCGCGGTACTCTGCCCGGTCGCAAAATTTCTTATCGCAGCGCTGGCTCTTCTTGGCATCTTCCAGGTGGAGAGCCGCATTACCTATGACACGCTTGAAAACTCAAATCCCAAAACCGTTCCGGGCGGCATTGAAATCAGTAATGTTTCAAAGCGCCGCAAATAGTTTAAAGATTGTTCAGCTCTCTGACCCGGCAGCAGGATACGAAATGGTTTGGCAATACCTCTTCGAGCTGCTGCGGCTGACCGCATTTTTCTGTTGCGTAAGGACAGCGCGCCTTGAACCGGCACCCCGGCTCCGGGTTGATGGCTGAGGTAATTTCGCCTTTCAGGCGAAGCCGCTCCATCGGATGATCGATATCGGTCGACGGAATGGCAGAAAGCAAAACCTTCGTATAGGGATGAAGCGTATTTTTAAACAGCTCCTTCGTCTCGCTCTTTTCCACTGCCTGTCCCAGATACATAACCATAATGTGATCCGAAATATGCTTCACGACGGAAAGATCGTGCGTGACAAACATATACGCGATGCCCATCTGCTCCTGCAGATCCATCAGAAGATTCAGTACCTGCGCCTGAATGGACACATCCAACGCGGAGACCGGTTCGTCACACATGATAAACTCCGGATCCAGCGCCAGCGCTCTTGCGATGCCGACTCTCTGACGGCGGCCGCCGTCCAGCTCATGCGGATAGGCATGTCGGAACCGTTCATCAATGCCTACCAGATCCATCAGACGTTCCACCTCATCATTCAGCTCTTTCTTAGAGTGAAAGCGCCCGCTGCGCTTCAGAGGCTCAATCAGGGTAGAGGTGATGCTCATACGGGGATTCAGGGACGAATACGGATCCTGAAATACAATCTGCATCTTTTCTCTCGCCTTGCGGAGCGCCCTGCCTGAGACATGTGAAATGTCTTCTCCGTTTAAAAACACCTGGCCGTCCGTAGGCTCCTGAAGCCGAATGACAGTTCTTCCCAGAGTGGATTTTCCGCAGCCGGATTCTCCTACGACCCCCAGCGTCTGGCCATGTTCAATGGTAAAAGTCACATCGTCTACCGCATGGTTCTTCCCACCGGGTACATCGAAATATTTTTTGAGATGTTTCACCTCAATCAACGGTGCCATCTTAATCCCCTCCTTTACAGATTGCAGCAGCGGCAGGTATGATCCGGTGCAATTTCAACGTCTGCTATCACCCCTTGTCTGCATTTGTCCGTTGCGAACTTACATCTTGGACTGAATTTGCAGCCCTCCGGCAGATTTGTCGGATCCGGGGGCAACCCCTCAATCGGCGTCAGCCGCGCGTTTTCCTCCACCATGTTCGGAAGAGAATTGAACAGGCCAATCGTATATGGATGCTTCGGGTTTTTAAAGATTTCCCGTTTGCTTCCCTGCTCTACAATCTCCCCCGCGTAAATGACCGCTACTTTGTCGCAGGTTTCCGCCACAACCCCAAGATCGTGGGTAACCAGAACCATCGAAGTATCATACTGAGCACGCAAATCCTTAATCAGATCCAGCACCTGTGCCTGAATGGTTACATCCAGAGCTGTGGTCGGCTCATCGGCCAGCAAAAGCTTCGGGTTACAGGCCAGCGCCATCGCGATTACTACTCTCTGCTTCATGCCTCCGGAAAACTGATGCGGAAACTCTACCAGACGTCTGCGCGGGATTCCTACCATTTCCAGCATTTCACAGGCTTTTTCTTCCGCTTCCTTCTTTTCCATACTTTCATTATGAAGCAGCAGTACTTCAATGATCTGATCGCCAACGGTCATCAACGGATTTAACGCCGTCATAGGATCCTGGAAAATCATGGCAATGTCTTTGCCTCTGTATTTACGCATCTCCTCTTCCGAAAGGCCGGTCAGATTCACACCATCCATGTGAACCTCGCCGCCCACCATCCGCGCCGGAGGATCCGGCAGGATTCTCAATATTGTTTTTGCGATTGTGGTTTTGCCTGCTCCGGTTTCCCCCACAAGCCCAAGGGTTTCTCCCCTGTTCAGATCAAAGGAGACTCCATTTACCGCATGGATGACTTCCCCTCCCGCTGTATATTCCACTACAATATCTTTTACCGAGAGGAAGGATTCTTTTACTTCTTTCATCGTTCTCCTCCTGTCTTAGCTTCTCAGCTTCGGATCCAGTGCGTCACGGACGCCATCGCCCACCAGATTGATCGCCAGAACGGTAACTCCGATCACGATGCCTGGCCACAAAAGCATGTACGGATGCGAATTAATATAGGTTGTACCATCACTGAGCATTGCTCCCCACTCAGGAGTCGGAGGCTGAACACCCAGTCCCAGATAAGACAGGCCCGCCGCCGCTGTAATGTTGCCGCCAATCGCCATCGTCGTCTGCACAATCGTCGGTGAAATAACATTCGGAAGCAGATGCTTGAACATAATGCTTGCTTTAGAAGCGTTGATGGACTCCGCCGCCTCCAGATATTCCTTGCTGCGCTCCGCCAGAATCTGGCCTCTCGTCATACGGGCTCCGCCCGGGAAGGTTCCAACACTCATTGCAAGAATGGTATTGAAAAATCCGGATCCAAGAGAGGCGGAAATTACGATGTTCAGCAGCATGCCCGGAATAGCGCCCCAGATATCACAAAATCTCATGATGATTGTCTCTGTAATTCCGCCAAAGTAACCGGCAATACTGCCAAGAACCAGACCTAAAACCGTGCCGATAAACGCCGTGAGAAGGCCAAGGCTCAACGAATATTTCGCGCCGTACATCATTCGCGGAAGAATATCTCTGCCCATCGCATCCGTGCCAAACCAGTGCTGCAGGCTCGGAGATGCGAAGGTATTTAACAGATCCATCTCATAAGGACCATAAGGAGCAAGCCAGGGTGCAAAGATAGCGATAAAGATGATAATTGCCAGCAGAACCCCTCCGAGCTTCGCACTGGGAGTTTTGAACACCCGTTTAAAGGTCTGCCACCCCTGGCTTTTCTTTTTGTATTTTTTCTTCACAGTTGAAGTGGAACTTACCGTATTATTCATCCTTACCCTCTCTTTCCACTCTGATACTGTGCCTTGATTCGCGGATCAATCCATGCATAGCACAGATCGGTGAGCAGCACACAGACAGCTGCAAATGTTGCAAAGAACAATGTACATCCTCTCACAATCGGGTAATCACGGTTTCCAATACCAGTCAGCATATACAGGCCAACTCCCGGGATAGAAAAGATTCTCTCCGTGATCGACGAGCCTGCCACAATCATTCCAAACCGGCCGCCAAGCATGGTAATCAACGGCATCATGGCGTTTGGAAGCATATGCTTTGTAACAATTTTATCTTCTGACTGTCCTTTCGCGCGGGCGGTTGTGACAAAATCCGCCCGAATCACTTCCAGCATGGCTGACCGCGCCTGTCTGGCATTGCCTGCGATACTGGCCAGTGATCCGGTAAGAACAGGAAGGATATAATATTGAATTCCGCCGATTCCGCTTGAAGGCAGCCAGCCAAGCTGCACGGAAAACAGCAGAACACACATCAGGGATACCCAGAAGTTCGGCATTGAAATGAACACGATGCTAGCTCCAATCACACCATAATCCTGCCATTTGCCCTGATTGCGGGCTGCCATAATACCCATGGGAATACCAATTACTGTTGTGATAATGATACTGGCCAGATTCATTCCAATGGTTCTCGGCAGACGCTCGATCAGCTGCGTCACGATCGGCGTCTCATAGACCCACGAAGTACCCAGATCAAACTGTATAAACGTCTGATAAAAGTAGTCCGCCAGCTGACCCACATACGTTTTATTAAGTCCCAGCATCTCTCGTTTCAGCGCTTTCTCCGCCTCCGTAGCAGTAGCTCCCAGCAGCAGTTCCGCGGGATCGCCCGGAGTAAAGTACAGAATCGTAAACATGACAAATGCTACGCCAAGCATAGTGACAAACAGCCACAGGATACGTTTAACAACATACTTCCACACTTACGTTTCTCCTTTCTCGTATTTTCTGTTTTTTCTCCTGCTTCGTATTTCCTTTTCGTCCGTTTCGACGGACATTTCTTTTATTTGAAAAGATACTGCGCAAAATCGTGCAGAGCTCTTCTCCAGCAGCTCCAGTTGTGTGTCTGTCCCGGAATAATCTCACGAACGTAGCCATCCCACTGGTCTATACCATACTGTGCCAGGAAGCGGTCATCCTCTTCAAACTCATTCAGGTGCTTTTCCACTCCTCCTATGCTGCGGAACAGCAGGCGGTAATTCTTTTTGAACTCTTCTGCATTCTTAAAAGCGTCCAGATGCGGGTTACCTTCATACGTATTGTCCCTGTCCCGGCAGCGAAGGTAGGTAAAGGAACCGATACTTCCATAAAGCTCCGGATGACGCAGACCGATATAAACCGCCTGCATCGATCCCAGGGAAAGACCGGCAATCGCACGGCTCCATTTATCCTTCCGGACTCCGTACTTTGCCTCGATATGCTTCCGGCAATCCTCGGTGATAATTCCTTCTATGCCGTCAAAATCGTTCGGACCCATATCCCCGTCTTTTTGCAGCATGCCATTGTTCATGACCACCAGAAACGGTACCGCTTTTTCTTCGGCAAACAGGTTATCCAGAATATACGGGAGCTTGCCGTTAAACATCCAGCAGGTCTCATTCTCGCCGCCTCCGTGCTGCAGGTACAGAACCGGATAGTCTCCGCCCTTCTCATATCCGGGCGGCGTGTATACCATACAGCGTACCCACTGTCCGATGGTTTCCGAGAAAAAGATCTCACGGGTAACCGCGCCATGCGGGACGTCCTTAAGAAGTATGTATGGCGTCTCCGGATCATATACTTCAATACAGTTTGCCAGCCTTACTCCATATACCTCCATCGGCAGCCATTCATTCAGAGACGGAATCCCGTCTACGGTAAACAGCAAAACAATATTCCCGCGAAGTCCCAGGCTTTCCGGCAAAACTACTTCAAAAATCCCGTCGCCTGTATCTGTCATTTCCAGGTCGAACTGGACAACCGCCATCCTTGTAGACGTCACACGAACCGTCTTTGCTCCTTTCGCGAGCATCCGCACGATTACGTCCCCATTCTCCCGGTACTCCAGCGGCGGCATCTTTTTACTGCTCCCGAAGCTGCTTAGCGGAGCAAGATAGTCAAACGCAGATACCCGCTCATACAGAGCTTTGTTTTCTGTTACCTTTTCTGATGCACCCTCTGCACCCATATAATCCCTCCTTTTCCATTTTTGTGCACATTGGAAAGCTTTCTCCTTTTCTTTTCCCTTTCCCATTCGTCAAATTCACTCTGATTTCGTCATGTGTTCATGATATCATATGATTTTTTGCACAAGCAATTCCAATATCCGCTCATTGTTTCCATGTCAGAAACAATAAAACCGCATGATTGTTTCTATTTCTGCCACGGTTTCATGAGTTCCTGCAATTTACGGTCGTGATCGGTGGCTGCCCGGATTTCCTCGTCAAAAATCATGGTTGTTACCGAATCCCGTGTAAAAGAATTCCATTCCGGCAGTCCCGGACCGTTTGGATCTCCTTTTGCCGCAAACGTCACATATGCTCCGCACAACAGATCCTGAATCCTGTCGCTTACTCCCGGAAGGTAACTGGCCTCCATATACTGCGCATTGTGCGTAATGTAAGCAGTGTCACAGCAGTGCCAGGGGACAGAGCTTCCGTCCAGCGGAAGGTTCAGGGAGAACACCCAATTCCATACCTTTCCTCCGGCAGCGGCATGACTTCTCCCTACCTGCAGGTTTTTATGGCGCGCTTTGCGGTCAATAAAGAGCAGATCCGCCGGATTTTTTTCCGGATATGCTTTTTCGAACTCCTCAAGCAGACAGCCGGCGGACTCACCATACATCTCATGCAGGAGTCTGCGGATTTTCTCCATACTCCACTGATCCTTCTGATTGTCATCAATCGGATTGCGGAAATTACTGCTGGCGTCCCCGAAATCTCCTCCGGTCAGCAGAGGGATTTCTGTATTTCTCCGAGGCAGCGGATTTTCCAGTGAATATTCCACCAGATGAACACCATCCGCAAGCGGGTCAAAGCGAAATCTGGTTCCCGTCTCCTCCTGCACCTGTTTTTGCGCACGTGATGCCGCATCCAGCAGAAAGGCGCATGGGAGCTGTTCGATCTGCTCCAGGGTATCGGCAGTCAGGCCCAGATTTTGTATCGTCAGCTTCGCGGCCCGCCCGGCCGCTTCCCGCGCCGATATCCCTCTGGGTGAGAGGAAGCGCTCTACCACGTTTCCTCCCAGAGCCGCTTTGTGGTAAAGGCCGTCCGCCATCGGAGAATTCAGCAGCGTCATCACCTGAGGGCCGCCTCCGGCATGGCCGATTAAGGTGACATTTCCCGGATCTCCGCCAAAAATTTCAATATTCTCCTGAATCCACTCCAGAGCAAGGATGGCATCTGTGAGCGCCGCGTAATTCGAATCCCTGTACTTCTCTCCAAATTCAGAAAGATCCAGACTTCCCAGACAGTTCAGGCGATGCTCTACTGAGACAAACACAATATCTCCGAACCTGGACATATTTTCTCCGTCATAGGCAAATTGCTCTACACTGGAGCCGCTGTCCCATCCTCCGCCGTGGAACAGTACAATCACCGGTCTTTTCGCGGCCGGATCAATATGCTGCGTCCATAGGTTCAGGTACTGGCAGTCCTCGTTTTGAGGCATATAAAAATGCTGTTGCTGAAACTGGTCGCCGGCCACAGCCGGATGCAGCTCCGGAGCCGTATAACCATAGACAATGGCGTCCCTGACCCCTTCCCATGGTTCCACTGGTTTTGCCATTTGAAAACGTTCCGCGTTTCCATACTTCACTCCGCGAAAAATATATCCGCCTTCTTTACAGACGCCGCGCAGCTTTCCCTGTCTCGTTCCGGCTATACAGAAGGAAACCTGTTCTGTCAGTTTGCTCATATACATAGGTTCCCGCCTCCTTTCCCTGCGCCTGCTGCTTCCCGCGCATCATGCAAAGAGGCAGAAGCAGGTGTTTCCCCCGCACAGACCATCTCCATTGTCCGGTCAAAACGCATACCGGCCAGCCTGTTCTTCATGAAAGGTACCCACCTGGGCATCCCGGCATGATTTGGATCCCCTGCATCAGCAAATGCAGCCATAGCGCCAGCCATCGTATTTTCCAGAGAATCCGTAACCTCCGGAATAAACGTACTTTCCAGATAAGAAGCATTATGAAGCAGGAAGGGAGTCTCCGCGCCCGGCCAGGGAGCAGTATCCTTGCATGCCGGCAGCTTCAGAGAAAACTCCCAGTAATAAACAGGATTTCCATTCGCCGCCAGTGCTTCCGATAAAGCCAGATTGTTTGTCATCACCGGAATGTGTGAAGCTTCTTTTCGAAAGCCCTTTACCAGGCCATTTCCCAGGTAATATCCGCCATCCGCGACCGGCCCCCATACAAGTGTTTTCCCGAACGCTTCCCGATACCTTTCCTCGGTCTTCGATACCGCCCAGGCGAGCCGGTAAAAAGGCACGTGTTCTATTTCGCGGATCGTACTGACAGTGAGCTTTAATTGCTCCAGCACCAGCTCCGTACACTGCTTTGCTTCCTCCGGCGTCCGGTCAAAACAGGTCCTTGGAGAATTCTTACCCATCCCTGCGTCTGCGGCTTCCCGGCTGCCCTCCGGAGCAATCATACACACACGGTTATACAGACCATCGGCGGCCGGAGTCTGCAGCAACGCCTGAATTTTGGCAGCGCCGCCCTTCTGTCCGATCAGTGTCACCCGATTCGGGTCACCGCCAAATTGCAGGATATTTTCCTGAATCCATTTCAATCCGGCAATCAGATCCATTGTCCCGGGATTCCCGGTCATCCCATACGCTCCGTACGAAGAAAGATCCATATACCCCAGCGCACCGATACGATGATTGACAGATACCGCCACCACATTTTCAAACCGCGCCAGATTCTCTCCATCCGCCGCGAAATCATCTGTCGCAGAGCCGCAGTCAAAGCCTCTTCCGCCTATCCAGACGATAACTGGAAGCTTTGTGTCTGCTTCCAGTGTCTTCGTCCAGATATTCAGGAAATGGCAGTCCTCACTCTGCGGATAAGCATAACGGGGATTCAGGAAATCATCCTTTGAACTATCCGCGTGAACCTCCGCGCAGGCGGCTCCGTAAGCTCTGGCATTGCGCACGCCTTCCCAGCTTTCCGGCTCTTCCGGAGCGCAAAAGCGCTCCGCTTTCGCATAAGGAATGCCGCGAAAAATATAGACATCATCCGTCAGAATTCCCCGCAGGCGGCCATACTTCAGATGCACAATCGGAAAATCCGGATCCGAGCGCACAACCGCTTCCAGTTTTTTTGGATACATACGTTACTCCTCCCGGTCAAAGATCAAATACGTTTTCTTTCTGCAAATATTCAATAATCAGCTCATCTATTTTTCTCTTATGATCAATTGCTGTCACTTCTTCGCCAAGCTCTGCTGTCCCATAAGAAGCATCACTCTTTGGCCAAAGTGGAAGGCCTTCTCCATTCGGATCCCCGGTTTTCATAAAATTCGCCCAATAGCTGCTCATACGGTCTGCTGTCTCAAAGTCAATCTTTTCCCACGGACGGGCTGGCGGTGTATTCTCCCGAAGAGAAGCGAACGTATACCAGAGCTCATTCGAATGCCAGGACATCAGGACCTTCGGATCACGGATGGTTCCATAATCTTCAGGCCGATTCGGGGAAACCCACGAAAACAGGTAGGTAAACGTATTCTTATCCGGAGCGGTTTTGGCTCTCAAAGCGCCAAAATAACGGTTCAGCATCAGGCCTCCCATGCGGCCCGAATCATTATGCAGACCGTAAGATGCCAGACGGCGGGACTCGCGGTCTACATTTTCATCCGTAATCTGTACCAGGTTTTCAAAATCATATTTCTCATAGAGATCGCCGAGCAGCTCCTTACAGAACGCATAGAAATCCGCTGCTTTCGTGAATCCCGGTTTATCACGTCCGGATGCCGCATCCATCTTTGTTTCGCCCAAATTAGAGCCTGCAAGATAATCCATCAATCCGCCGTACTGTGCCGTGGTCTCCACCATGGACCGATTGGGGATCAGGTTTCCATCCCATACCAGCGGGCCCGGCAGACGTTTTCCGGACTTTCGCTTAATAAACACATAGGGATCGACTCTCCTGAGTTCTTCCAGAGAAGCATTCGGCGATATCCCAATCTCCTCCAGAAATTCCTGACACTCCTGATATGCGTCTTCCAGGGTACTGAACTCCCTGCGCCAAACCAAAGCGGTCTGATTGATAATATGCTTTACATGCTTGCGTCCCAGCGGAGAATAGGCCAGGGTAACTGCCTTCATGGTACCGGCAGACTGCCCTCCTACCGTGATATTATCCGGGTCTCCTCCAAAGGCTTCAATATTCTCTACGACCCACTCCAGCGCTTTGATGTCATCCATCAAAATATAATTGCCGCTCGTACCTCCCTGTTCTGCGGAAAGCTGCGGAAGAGCCATATAGCCAAACGCGCTGAGGCGCTGTGCCACACTGACCACGATGATTCCCTTTTTTGCCAGCTCTGCCGGGTTAAACTCTACCTCATAAGAATATCCATGATCCACGCCGCCGCCATGGAACCACATAAATACCGGACGGTTTTCGCCTGCCTTCGCTGCCCCTGTAGCCAGATTCAGATACAGGCAGTCCTCGCTCATCGCCGGTCCGCCCATAAAGTAAAAATCTGACGCCCACGGTTCTGCGTCCAGATCTCCATCCGTAGGCTGAATACAGATCGGGCCATAGCTGACACAGTCCCGAACACCGCTCCATGCCTTCGGATCTACAGGCGGACGCCAGCGAAGCTTACCTACCGGCGGCGCAGCAAACGGAATGCCGCGAAATTCTGTAA
>Ga0192280_1029_pt1 | contig 36260 bp, 37 predicted proteins | sample Koala_Koa24_M3_FD_131249 | JGI IMG/M metagenome (GOLD analysis project Ga0192280, IMG submission 131249) | Enriched cells from koala feces incubated with labeled cellulose particles, San Francisco Zoo, California, United States - Koala_Koa2-4_M3 ... | reverse complement strand
AGAGTATGCCAACGTTCAGCCTCATTCGGGCGCACAGGCAAATACCGCTGTTTATTTTGCACTTTTGCAGCCGGGCGATACCGTTATGGGAATGTCCCTTGCCCACGGCGGTCACCTTACTCATGGTTCTCCGGTGAATATTTCCGGTAAATACTTTAATTTCGTTTCCTACGGTTTGGGCGATGATGAAACCATTGACTATGACAAGGTTAAGGCTATGGCGGAGGAGTCCAAGCCCAAGCTTATAGTTGCAGGCGCATCCGCATATCCCAGAACCATTGATTTCCCCAAGCTGGCTGAAATTGCTCATGGTGTGGGCGCTCTCCTTATGGTTGATATGGCACATATTGCGGGACTTGTTGCAGCAGGTGTACACCCGTCCCCCGTACCCTATGCGGATATAACAACCACAACAACTCACAAGACCCTCCGCGGTCCCAGAGGCGGACTTATTCTCACAAACGATGAGGAGCTTGCAAAGAAGATAAATAAGGCTGTTTTCCCCGGAACGCAGGGCGGTCCTCTTATGCACGTTATCGCAGGAAAGGCTGTATGCTTCGGCGAGGCGCTCAAGCCCGAATTTAAGGAATACGGAAAGAATATAGTAGCCAATGCAAAGGCGCTTGCCAACGGTCTGCTTAACAGGGGCTTTGACCTTGTTTCGGGCGGTACGGACAATCACCTTATGCTTGTGGATCTGCGTCCCTTTGACCTTACGGGTAAGGAATTTGAGCATCGTCTTGATGAGGTTTATATTACCGTTAATAAAAACGCTATTCCCAACGACCCCCAGAAGCCGTTCGTTACCAGCGGTGTAAGAGTCGGAACTCCCGCAGTCACCACAAGGGGACTTGATACCGATGATATGGAAAAAATTGCGGAATTTATGTTCCTTGCAGCTAAGGACTTTGACAATAAGGCTGATGAAATTCGTGCAGGTGTTACTGAAATATGCAAAAAGCACCCTCTTTATGAGTAAATATTGACATCTCTTGTTGGGGGCGGGAGGTAGTGGTATCTCTTGCCCTTTTTGGGGGTATATGCAGCAATGGCTTTCATGGGAATGGTTATTGCGGGAATGGCATTGATGATTGTCGGAACAATAGCATTTCTTATGATTTTGTTCCTTATAATCGGAATTGTACTTAAAGTCGCAAAAAAGAAAAAGGCATCTATTGTAATGTTTGTCCTTTCGGGCGTTGATTTTCTTATATTGGCATCTGTTGCCGTGCTTATTTTCGGTCCCCATAGGGTCGAGGTGGAAACTCCCGATGGGACAGGGTACGTCCGGACAACCCAAACGAAGCATCTTTCCGATATGATTGCGGAGGGGGATATATCTGATATATCAAGCTATCTTGATAGACATCCTAACCTTGTCTTTTATATGAAGAACGGAAAAACAATACTTGAAAACGCCTTGGAAAACAATGATATTGAATTGGCACAATGCGCCCTTGACCACGGCGCTGAGTTCGATGCGGAATTTGTATATGATCACCTTGTTTATGAGGGATCATTTGAGAGATATTTCATCAGCTTATGGCGGCAAAGCATAACGGATATGGATATAGAAACGGTGAGATTTATGCTTGAAAACGGTGCTGATGTGCATAAATCAAGGCGTAATAAGGATGTGCTTTGCTATGCAATTGAGCTTATCTGTTCCGATTGGTCGATTGGCGATAATGACAGGGAGCTTATCGAGCTTTTGATAGGCGGCGGGGCGGATATTTACGCTGAAAATGCTGACGGATATACGCCGCTTGAATGCCTCGTAAAGCTTGCCGCCGATAACGAAATCGAAGAAGCGGAATATGCCGCTGTAGCGGAAATTCTCGTGTAAAACACGCATAATGGGAAGTGAATACATCATATGAATACGCCCTTGGCGGATCGAATACGTCCCCAAACCCTTGACGAGGTTGTAGGGCAGCAGCATATTCTCGGAAAAGAGCGGTATCTGCGCAGGATAATAGAAAGCGGAAATATCCCCAACATGATTTTCTACGGCCCGCCGGGTGTGGGAAAAACCACGGTTGCGGGAATAATTGCCGCAAATACAAATATGAAGCTGCATAAGCTCAACGGTACGTCTGCCTCCGTTTCCGATATAAAGGACGTTATAGCCGATTCAGCCACAATTGACGGCATGAACGGCGTGCTGCTTTATCTTGACGAAATACAGTATCTTAATAAAAAGCAGCAGCAGTCGCTGCTTGAGTATATCGAGGACGGAAGAGTTACCCTTATTGCGTCAACCACGGAAAATCCATATTTCTATGTATACGGCGCGCTGCTCAGCCGATGTGCCGTATTTGAGTTTAAAACTGTTACGGCAGCGGAGGTTGTCCCCGCTGTGGAGAGAGCATTCAGAATACTTGCATCCGATATGGGCGTTAAAATCCGTACCGAAAAGGGTGTTTGCGATTATATAGCTATGGGCTGCGGCGGTGATGTGAGAAAATCCGTAAGCGTAGCGGAGTTGTGCGCTTTTGGCGCGGAAAATAACGGCATTGAGGCTATAGTGACAATGGACGAAGCAAAAACTCTTACCCACCGCAGTAATATGCGGTATGATAAGAGCGGCGATCAGCATTACGATATTCTGTCGGCATTGCAAAAGTCCATACGGGGTTCGGACGAAAATGCCGCTCTCTATTATGCCGCACGGCTTATTGAGGCAGGGGATATTCTTTCCCTTTGCCGCCGATTGCTGGTAATAGCGGCGGAGGATGTGGGGCTTGCTTACCCTACGGCTGTTACGGTTACAAAGGCTTGTGTGGACAGCGCATTGCAGCTGGGACTTCCCGAGGCAAGAATTCCGCTTTCCCAAGCGATTATCCTTCTTGCCACGTCGCCCAAGTCCAATTCGGCGAAATTGGCTATCGATGCTGCCCTTGAAGATGTACGCAGCGGAAGATGCGGCGATTTTCCCAGACATTTGCAGAACAAGCATTGTGATTCGGCTGATGCGGAAATTAAGGGACAGCACTATCTGTATCCCCACGATTATCCCAATCACTATGTAAGTCAGCAATATCTTCCCGATGAAATCAAGGACAGAGTTTACTATAAATTCGGTGAAAATAAAACGGAGCAGGCGGCCTTTGCATATCGCTCCGCTGTGCTTAAAGCAGAATTGGAAAGGAATAAAAAGGGATAAATAAATTTATTCCTACCTTAAGAGGTGAGATAAGCTATGTATGATTTTGATGAATGTATAACGGTTGACCTCGCAAAGTCAAGCTTTGCCGAATTTGATTTTGAACGCTGTAAATGCCTTACAATATATCACTATAGAAGTAAGGACGGTAATTTCTGCGGTCTGCCTGATATACCGGATCTTGAAGCGCTGCGGGTGTACTTTACAAATGCGGCTTCATTTAAGGGGCTTGAACGGTATCCCGCACTGCAGTCGCTTGAAATGCGCTATTGTCCCAAAATCATGGATGTATGCGGTCTCCCTGCGGATTATATTTCCGAGTTTGAAATTGAAAATGCGCCCAAGCTTAAAGGATATAAGGACTTGGCAAGGCTAAAGCACCTGAAAACTCTTTCCGTAAACGAATGCGGAGATATAGAAAGTCTGGAGTTTTTGCTTATGCTGACAGAGCTTGAGGAATTCAGATTTGTGGGAACAAAGATACTTGACAAGGATCTTTCCGTTCTTCTCTCACACCCATCTCTCAAAAGGGTTGCGGGGTACGACAGAAGAACCTATTCACATCATATTGACGACATAAACAGGGTGCTTGAAAGCCAAAGAGGCAGCGCTAACTAATGGAGAAACGAGGATGGAAAATAGAAAACGGCTGTTTTTCCGTCTTCTGTTTTCTGACATCAATTCTCCAATCTGCCCCCCTGTTTTGCACGAAAACGGTAAAGTATTATTGACGGAATATCGTTTCAATTGTACGTGACGAATTTTCTGTGGAATACCTCCATGAGTCAATATGTGTCACTTCCTCGGATATATAATATTTCAGCGGCTGCGGCTGTGCGGTATTTTCCGAGCAGTCTATGATGATCAGCTTTATTTTCATTTTTTCGGGAATTATCGCCTTTATGTAAACCGTTGCCGTCTGTCCCTCATGTACGTCCCGACGCAACTCCGCCAGTCCTGCGAGGTTTGGCGCAAGCTCAATAAATATTCCGTAGTCCTCAATAGAACGGACTATTCCCGATACGGTTTCTCCGCAGGAAAATTCGTTTGCGTTTTCCTGCCATGTACCGAGAAGCTCCTTGTGTGTCAGCCATATTCTGCTGCCGCTTTTACCCTTTACTGCCGCACGGATTTGCTGACCTGTCTGAAAGCGATCCGAGGGATGGGAAATTTGCGAAACGGATATTGAGTCAATTGATATAAGCGATGGCAAGCCGCAGCCTATGTCCACGAATGCGCCGAATTGTTCAAGGTGCGTGACACTTGCGGGTATTATATCGCCGACAGTAAGGAAATCTATGTAGTTGTCGATACATTCCTGCTGCGCAGCGCGTCTTGAAAGTATATACCCGTTCTCGCTGCAGCCGATGACCTTAAAGCAGACGGGCTTACCCACCTTTGTTATAAGGGCAATATCTCTTGTTGTCCCCTCGGATATTCCCACTGCATCCTCTTCACGAGGTATAATCCCTCTATATTTTCCAAGATTAACAATAAGATTATGGCTGCTGTCGCACAAGGTGGCAGTAGCTTCAAGCAGCTGACCGCTTTTCATTGCCCTTTCGATATTTTCGGGCGAGGAAAGTGTTTCTTTGTTTTCGAGGGTGTTAATCAGCCTTCCCTCAGGATAATATTTATTCATTGCAATACCGTCCTTTTTCGGATAATGGAGAACAGAGGACGGAAAACAGAAGGCTTTATTCCGTTTTCCGATCTCTAAATTTATATGCAGATTACCCTTTGATAATACGCAATTTTTTTGGCTTACGTGATGTGACTAATGCTTTGAGTTACCTTTCAGGTTATATTATGCCCGCCTCGGTTTATAAGCACACCGCGTATGCGCCTGCCCTCTATGCTGCGGCATATAACGTCAATTGATGCACCGTTCCCGACAGAATGTGACGCGGTATTCCCACCGGCGGGAAGTATCGATGACATTGCCGTACCGTTTGCAGAGGCATATACGGTATAGCTTCGATCTGTTTCGGTTGAACTGTTATCCGTTATGCTGATGTCGAATATTCCTTCATTTGCCGCCTGTAAAGCCGCCGCGGCGCGATCCGCATCGTCAACGGAATAAAAATCTGCATGGATTCTCATAAATATGCTCCTTTCCTGTGAAAAGCAAAAGGCTTTTCCTATTTATTTTTGTGAAAAATGTGAATTAATATGCATAGGTATTGCCTTTGGTACAAAAAATATTTTATAATTATATTCGGATTATACTATGAGAGGACGGCTTGTGAAATATGGATATTCGCGTGGGCGATGTGCTGACAATGAAAAAAACTCATCCCTGCGGAAGCAAGGAAATGCTTGTTCTCCGTTCAGGTATGGATTTCAGACTGCGCTGTATGGGCTGCGGTCATGAATTTATGACGCCAAGGAATAAAATAGAAAAGAATATAAAGTCTGTAAAACGTGAAAACTGATTTTTTGGGAGATGCAATAATATATGTTGGAAAAGCTGAAAAAAATAAGTGACAGGTACGATGAAATAAACGTCAGTCTTATGAATCCCGATGTTGTCAGCGACAATGAGCAGTACACAAAGCTGATGAAGGAGCATAAGACACTGACGCCCGTAATAGAAAAATATCATGAGTATTTGAAATGTCAAGAAAATTTGGACGATGCATTGGAAATGCTGGGCGAAAGCGGAATTGACCCGGAAATGCGCCAGCTTGCACAGGAGGAGCTTGACAGTGCAAAGGAGTCCATAGAACAAATTACCGAGCAGTTAAAGCTGCTGCTTATTCCCCGTGACCCCAATGATGACAAGAACGTTGTGGTGGAGATAAGAGCCGCCGCAGGCGGTGAGGAGGCGGCGCTTTTTGCCAATTCTCTTTTCCGTATGTATACCATGTATGCGGAGGCAAGACACTGGAAAATTGAAATTGTGGGGGCAAATCCCACGGAGCTTGGGGGATTTAAGGAAATTTCCTTCAGTATAGAGGGCGACGGTGCTTATTCGCGGCTCAAGTACGAGAGCGGCGTTCACCGTGTACAGCGTGTCCCCGAAACCGAGGCTCAGGGCAGAATACAGACATCAACTGTGACAGTTGCCGTTCTTCCCGAGGCTGAGGATGTTGAACTGGAGATAAATCCCACTGACTTGAAAATAGATGTATTCAGAGCCTCCGGAGCAGGAGGTCAGCATATCAATAAAACCGAGTCCGCTGTTCGTATAATGCATCTTCCCACGGGTGTAGTTGTGGAGTGTCAGGACGAACGCAGTCAGTATAAGAACAAGGATAAGGCAATGAAGGTGCTGCGGACACGGCTTTATGATGCTATGTTGCAGGAGCAGCAGGATAAAATTTCATCGGACAGAAAGCTGCAGGTAGGTACGGGCAGCCGCTCGGAGAGAATAAGAACCTATAATTTTCCCGAGGGCAGGCTTACCGACCATAGAATAGGGCTTACCATATATCGTTTGGAGTATATACTTAACGGAAATCTCGATGAAGTGATAGATGCCCTTGCAACTGCCGATAACGCCGCTAAACTATCCGCAAGCGACAGCAGCCTGTAAGCATAAGGAGATTGAAAAATGACATATGCAACAAAGCTGCTTTCTCCATCGGAGGAGGATATCGCGGCAGCGGCGGAAATGCTTAAAAATGGCGAGGTTGTGGGAATCCCAACGGAAACTGTCTACGGACTTGCGGCAAATGCTTTGAATGAAACTGCGGTAGCCAAGATATTTGCCGCCAAGGGTCGCCCTGCCGATAATCCCTTGATCGTGCATATTTCACGATTTGAGGACATATATAATTATGCGGAGTATGTCCCCGAAAATGCAAAGCTTCTTGCCGAGCTTTTTTGGCCGGGACCTATGACCATGATACTTCGGAAAAAAGAATGTATACCCTATATAACCAGTGGGGGACTTGATACCGTAGGACTGCGTTTTCCCGCCAACATCACCGCAAGGCGGATTATAGATAAATGCGGTTTTCCCTTGGCAGCGCCCTCCGCGAATCTGTCGGGAAGTCCCAGTCCCACGTCTGCCGTACACGTTATGGACGATATGCAGGGAAGAATAAGCGCAGTGGTTGACGGCGGCTCATGTGAGGTTGGAGTTGAATCCACGGTAATTTCCGTTTCGGACGAGGGCAAGGTGTGCCTTTTGCGCCCCGGGTTTATTACCCTTGAAGAGCTTACTGAAGCTGTGGAGGAGGATAACGTAACCGTTGCAAAGGGAGTAACGGAATGTGTTTCCGATGGCGAGCGGGTTCTATCCCCCGGAATGAAATATAAGCACTATTCTCCCAAGGCAAATGTCACTGTGGTAAAGGGAGATATTGACAGCTTTTCCGATTATATAGCCGCCCATGGCGGAGATAACTGCGCCGCAATGGTTTTTGACGGTGATGAGGACAAATGTCCCTGCCGCTGTATAAGCTATGGCTCAACAGGCGAACAGCAGGCACAGCGGCTGTTTTCATTGCTGCGGAAAGCCGATGAAAAGGGTATAGATCAGATATATGTGCGCTGTCCCGAACAGAGCGGCGTGGGACTGGCTGTGTATAACCGTCTTTTGAGGGCAGCAGGCTTCGAGGTGATTTCACTGTGATAGGGAATGCATACACCGTGGGGCTTACGGGTCAAAGCGGCGCGGGAAAAACCACAGCCGCAAGAGTGTTCGCCGAAAACGGCTTCGGAGTAATAGACTGTGATATAATCGCACGAGAGGCTGTTCTTCCGAGCAGTCCCGCACCGGAGGAGTTGTCCCGTGAGTTTGGCAGTGAAATCATCACTCCGAGCGGTACTCTTGACAGAAAGCGATTGGGTGAAATTGTATTTTCCGACAAAGAACGTCTGAAAAGGCTTGACTGTATTATCTATCCGCATATTAACAGACTGATTGCAGATCATGCCGAAAGGCTTTCCTCCGAGGGAAAAAAGTATATCCTCCTTGATGCGCCCACACTTTTTGAGGCGGGTGCTGACAAATTATGTGACCTTATAGTTGCGGTTACTGCCGATGAGGAAATAAGGCTTGAGCGTATAATGAAAAGGGACGGAATAACCGCCGAGTCTGCAAAAAAAAGATTTTCAAGCCAGCATGATGAAAGCTTTTTTTATGAAAAAGCGGATTATGTTATTCGCAATGACGGCACTGACGAACAGCTTGTCCAAAGAACGGAGGAGCTGTGCCGCAGGATTATGCACCGAGAGTAATAAGGAGAGTTTTAATGGCGAAAGCAAGGGAGAAGACAAGGTCAGGGTTTAGAACCCTTGTCGCACTTGTGCTGATAGCCGCACTTGTGGTATTCGGTTTACCCGAATTCAGCCGACGGGTAATATATCCCCAAAAATATTCCGAATTTGTGCAGCTTTATTCCAAAAAATACGGAGTAGACCCAAATCTGATATACGCTGTAATAAAAACCGAAAGCAATTTTGACCCCAATGCCTGCTCCGATGTGGGCGCAAGGGGACTTATGCAGCTTATGGAGGATGCCTTTGAGTGGGTAAAATACCGTATGGGCGACGACAGGGAGATAAGCTATTCCGATATGTATAACCCCGAGTATAACATTGAATACGGAACATACCTGTTAAAGCTTCTTTGCGAGGAGTTCGGCGATAACGAAACCGCATTGGCGGCATATCATTCGGGCAGAGGCAGTGTGAACGGCTGGCTTGAGGATTCGGAGCTTAGCGGCGATGGAAATGCGCTTGATGAAATCCCCTCAGATGTGACAAGGCATTACGTCAATAAAGTAATGCGTGCCTACGAGGGATATAATAATTTATATTGATAATCTAAAATGAAAGGAAGATGCTGTATGGCAAAAAATGAAGAAAAATCCCAAGCAAAGGAGCTTAAGGAAAAGCTTTTTTCGGAAAAGAAAAACGGCTTTCTCCGTATGAGCGAGAAAGAGGTTGCAAAGTGTGACAAATACTGTGAGGAATATAAGAATTTCCTCGATAAGGCAAAAACCGAGAGAGAAGCTACCGCTTACATCGTTGCCGCGGCGGAAAAGCTTGGATTTAAGCAGTTCCATAAGGGAATGAAGCTTTCCGCAGGAGATAGAATATATACCCTCAACCGTAATAAAGCTGTAGTCCTTGCTCTTATCGGTTCAAAGGATATTTCCGAGGGAGTGCATATTGCGGCGGCGCATATCGATTCTCCCAGACTTGATATGAAGCAAAATCCCCTTTATGAGGACAATGAACACGCGCTGTTTAAAACCCACTACTATGGCGGCATAAAGAAATACCAGTGGGCTACAATTCCTCTTTCACTCCACGGTGTCATAGTAAAATCCGATGGCACAAGCATAACCGTGACAATCGGTGAGGATGAAAATGATCCCGTATTCTGTGTTACCGACCTGCTGCCCCACCTTGCACAGGAGCAGATGAAGCGTACACCGGGCGAGCTTATCAAGGGTGAGGAGCTTAATATACTTGTGGGTTCCCGTCCTTTCAGAGATGACAAGGAAAGTGAAAGGGTAAAGCTTGCCATAATGCAAATTCTCAACGAAAAGTACGGTGTGGTTGAGGACGATTTCCTTTCCGCAGAGCTGGAGGCTGTACCTGCGTTTAAGGCAAAGGACGTAGGCTTTGACCGCAGTATGATAGGCTCATACGGTCACGATGACAGAGTGTGTGCATATACCGCATTTTCGGCGCTGTTTGATGTGAAAAACTCCACAAAGACAGCAATAGTTGTCCTTACCGACAAGGAGGAAACGGGTTCGGACGGAAATACCGGACTTAAATCCGCATACCTCAGATATTTCATTGAGGATCTTGCCGAGTGCTTCGGAACTGACGGCAGAACGGTATTGAGCGCTTCCGAGTGTCTGTCGGCAGACGTAAATGCGGCTTTTGATCCCACATTCCCCGATGTTATAGAAAAACGCAATGCGGCTTATCTGAATTACGGCGTATGCGTGACTAAATTCACAGGTTCGAGAGGAAAGTCGGGAACCTCCGACGCATCGGCGGAATTTGTTGGAAGAGTAAGAGGTTTGCTTGACAGCAATGAGGTTATTTGGCAGACCGGTGAGCTTGGAAGAGTTGACATGGGCGGCGGCGGAACGGTAGCCGCATATATAGCAAACCTTAATGTGGACACTATCGATATAGGTGTTCCCGTGCTCTGTATGCACGCACCATACGAGATAGTATCGAAGATTGACGTATATCACGCATATAAGGCATTCAAGTGCTTTTTAGGTGAATAACAGGTAAAATATAAGCGGCAGGAGCATTTTCGTGTTCCTGCCGCATTTACTGTATTATTTTTCACCCGCAGCATTTCTCAGCGCCCTTACCTCCTCCGAGGTAAGCTCCCGCCATGTTCCGGGCTTTAACATTCCCAGTTTTACAGGGCCAATAGAGGTTCGGCGAAGACGAGCGACCTCAAGTCCCAGTGATTCACACATTCGTCTTATCTGGCGGTTTTTACCCTCATGTATGGTTATTCTCAGCACAGTCCTTTCAGCCGATGCCACCTCAACGCTTACCGTGGCGGGGAGGGTCACAGTGCCGTCATCCAGTTTAACGCCGTTTTGCAGGGTAATAAGCTGCTGCTCCGATACGGCGGAGTGAAGCGTAACACGATAGGTCTTGCTGACGTGCTTAGAGGGGTGCATTATATTGTTGGCGAAATTACCGTCATTGGTAAAGAGCAGAAGTCCCTCGGAATTGCGGTCGAGCCTGCCTATTGGATATACTCTTTCGTCAATACCTGTCAGCAGCTCTGTAACGCATTTTCTGTCCAGCTCATCGGACATGGTGGTTACATATCCGCGGGGCTTGTTCAGCATAATATACAGCTTCTTACGCTTTTTGGTGTATTTCAGGCGTTCTCCGTCAACCAGTATGACATCCTTGTCGTTCGCCTTATCACCTAATTTGGCAGGCTTGCCGTTTACTATTACTCTTCCGCTGTTAATAAGCTCCTCCGCTTTGCGGCGAGAGCAAATTCCGCTTTCGGAAAGAATTTTTTGCAGTCTTATTTTCTCCATTTTAGAAATCCTTTTCAATCTTATTTAAAAAAGCCCAGCAACCATGAAATAATGCCGACCTTTTTTTCATCGGTTTCATCGGTAATCATGTTGCAGTCTTTTGCCGCCGCTAACGGAATATCGGCTACCTCCGTGCCATTGTCGTAAATAACGGCAGTACCGATTATGTCGCCCTCTTTAACAGGCGCATATACGATCTGAGGTATGACAGCTTTCCATGTGATATCCGACTGCTGCCCCGCAATTTGAGTGCAGTAGGCGGTTTCGGAGGGGATCAGCTGTAATGTGTCCTCGTTCGACCCCACAACATTTGTGTAAATTGCCTCATCAAGGACTATTTCAAGCCTTGAAGCACATTGAAAGCCGTAATCGTACAGCTTAATATGGTCGTTCCAATCATCGGGAGCGTTAAGGGTAACGCATATTAGGGTAATGCCGTCACGTTCCACTGCTGATACAAGGCATCTGCCCGCCTCATCGGTAAAGCCCGTTTTAACGCCGATACAGCCGTCATACATACTTAGCAGCTTGTTGGTATTTTTAAGCCACCTTGTAAAGGGAGGGTTGCCAAAATCCAATGAAATCGAGGTTTGTGAGCATATTTCCGCAAAATCGGGATTTTTCAGCGCATATGCCGCCAAAACAGCCATGTCCCTTGCAGTGGAGTAATGGTCGTCATCGTGAAGTCCCGAGGGCGTGACAAAGTGAGATGAGGTCATCCCCAGCATATCCGCCTTTTGGTTCATCAGCTTCGCAAAATTTTCCCTATCTCCGCCAACCTTGACTGCGGCACAGTTTGCGGCATCGTTGCCCGACGGCAGAAGCATACCTATACAAAGATCACGCTTTGTAACCACATCACCCTCAACAAGCCCCATGGAAGATCCCTCTGTCTTTATTGCCTCGCTGTCCACGGTAAATTCCGTGTCCAGATCGCCGCTTTCCAGTGTGAGTATTGTGGTCATAATTTTAGTGGTGCTTGCCATAGGCAGGCGCTCATTTTCGTTTTTACCCCATATTATACGTCCTGTCTGCGCATCTATAAGGATAGCGGATTTTGCGGAAATTTCATCGGCTGAAACCACCGAGAGCGCATAAGCGTCAAAATCGCAGGCTGCAGCTGAAAAAATAAATCCGATGCAGACAAAGCACAGTAACCTTTTTACAAAAGAAATCATTATATACACCTCTGCGGATTTTTTGGGAAAATATCATTTCCATAAAGCATATGCCGCAGATTGTAAAATAATTCAGGGGTGGTTCGTAAATTATTCTTTGTCGGTGTCGTCAGGAATTTCGGCGCCCACGATATTTTCCTTGACGCTGTCGTCCTTCTTATCCTTTTTGAAAAGTGACGCTACCTTGTTGAATACCTCGGGAACCATATTCACCACAGCAGAGCCTGTGGAAACGTCCAAATTCAGCTGCAACAGCTGCACCTCACCGTTGGACACAATGAGAAAGCCCAAGGGGGATATGGTTATTCCCGCACCGCTTCCGCCACCGAAAAGCTCCTTATCGCTTTTTGTCGGTAAATCCGAGCCGCCGCTTGCAAAGCCATAGCTTATTTTTGAAACGGGAATTATCGTCACACCTCCATCAAGGGTGACAGGGTCGCCGAGAACTGTGTTGGCATCGGACATTTCGTGAATTTTGTCAAGAGAGGAGCTGATTAACTCTTTTACCTTTGTATCCATGTTTCTACCTTACCTTTCTTATTTTTTTCCGCCTTTTTGTGAGAACAGCCTTAAAAGCGGGGAATATTTATCCTTGTTGGTTAGAAATTCCAACAATATTGCCGCTACTGCATTTACCAGTGAAGCGGGTCTAAGCTTTATTAAAACCTCACCGTCATATCTGGTGCATTTGCTGTCTGTATTGTACAAGCAGCATAGCTTAACGCTGTCATAATTGCATTTAAACCTGAAAACCGTTGAGAGAGTTCCCAGTGTGGGATAAACCGCAGCGCACATTTTTCCGTAGAGCATTGCGGCATTTGCGGCATCTACATCGGCGGCTGCAAAATCAAGACGCACGATTTTAACGGTGATTTTCTTAAACAGCTTTACAAGATCCTCCTCTAAAAGCTGATATCCCAACATAATTTGTTCCTTTTTTTCGGTGATAAAAGCTTTCATCTGCGAAAGGGAACGCTTTTCCTTTTTCTTTTTTGGGGGATCATCGTCAGCTTTTTTCTCTGCATTTTTCGGAGGAGAATTATCCTTTGCAGGTTCATCTGCCACAGCAGGCTTTCCAAGAGGTTCGATAACATCACATTCCTCATCCGAGGGATTATCCTCACTATCTGAATCGGAAAGGTCACTGTCATCATTGTCCTCACCTTTACCATCGTTATCACCAAGGCTGAACAGCTTAAAGCGCAGATATTTCACTGTAAGCTCAAGCTTTCCGCCAATGTATTTTACTCTGGCACATACGGGTATATTAAGCAGGATAACCACAATAAGTACGATTGCGGCAATTATTATAAGTGCTGTCATATTTAAGCATCACTTCGCATCGGCTTCATCCATATCGGAAAGGTCTGTTTGATGAGAGCTTGGAAGTGGGGGCAGGTCATCAAGGCTTTCCAAGGAAAAGCATCTTAAAAAGTTATCGGTTGTTTTATATGCAATCGGTCTGCCGGGTACATCAAGCCGTCCCGCTTCCTCCAAAAGATTTTTTTCAACAAGAGTATTGACAATTGACGAGCTGTCAACCCCTCTTATATGCTCCACAAATCGTTTTGTAACGGGTTGGTTATAGGCTATTATGGTCAGCACCTCCATCGCCGCAGGGGAGAGGGGAGTGTTTTTCTTCCTTTCAAGGGCGGCGCTTACATATCCGAAATAATTGCTTTTTACCGCAAGCTGATAACAATTACCAAGCCGCAGAACCACAAGTGCGCTGTTATTTTCGGTGTAAGCATCGTTAAGTAAATCAATGGTCTGGGGAACGGCGGCAGGCTGAATGTCAATAGCCTCGGCAAGCCTATCCGATTCTATGGGATCTCCCGATGCGAAAAGCACAGCCTCGGCTGCGGCCGCTTTTTCGGTGAATTTCATTGCGCAGTCACTGTCCCTTCACTATCCTTTATTTTTACCTTATTAAAGGTAATCTCCGTATTATCGTCGTTCAGTAGGATACGCCCCGACTTTGTAAGCTCCAGTACGGCAAGGAATGTTGCAACTCGTTCGCTCTTGTCGGTCATACCGCTGAAAACATCGTCAAACCCGCATTTTCCCTCTTTGTAAAGCCGCCGCAGCAGGTATACAATCTTGGTGGAAACCGCAACGACCTTGTGGGAAATAAGATTGTTAAAGGCCTTTTTTGCGGCGTAATCGTCGTCATCCCGCCTTTTCACGGAAATACCCAAATATGCGACTTTCAGCTCTTCGGGGTCGTGAATAAGGGAATAGTTGACATCAATTTTCAGCTTCATAGGTTCTCTTACGGTGATAACATTTCCTATGTAAATGTCTTTCATGTTTTGTGCGGCTATTTTACACAGAGAATACTCAATCAGCTTTCCCTCAAGATCCTTTTTCAGCATTGCAGCTTCTTCCTCCGAGTGGGGGAGCAGGGAAACCGTTTTTATGTAGATAAGCCGTGCAGCCATCTCCAAAAACTCTCCCGCGGTTTCGTAGTCCTCATCGGAAATTGAGGTTATATACTCAAGATACTGTTCCACAAGGATAGTAATCGGTATATCGTTGATATTCAGCTTGTGCTTTGAAATCAAATGCAGCAGCAGGTCAAGAGGACCTTCAAAAACATCCAGCTTAAAGGATAAGGTACCGCTCATACGCTTGACACTCCGCGCGCTAATGAAAAAATAACGTCAATCCAGCCTGTGAGAAAGTTCATAATTGATATAACCTTGCTTTGCAGAAAGCCGAGGGGTGTATCCAGCAGCCCCGACCAAACCAAAACCAAGACAACAATGGAAATGATATTTTCATATTTCATTATCCCGAAATAAATCTTTTCGGGAAGCAGTGCATTGAAGATTTTCGAGCCGTCCAAGGGGGGGATTGGCAGAAAATTAAACACCGCAAGGGAAATGTTTATTATCATAATGTACAGGAAAATATATGCAAGCCGAGTGCTTGTGGTATAGTACAGCACCTTATAGACGATCATGGAAATAAAAGCCATAAGGAAGTTGGATACGGGACCTGCCAAGGCGGTAAGAGCCATATCTCTTTTGGGCTTTTTGAAGTTATTTGGATTGGTCTGCACAGGCTTACCCCAACCAAATCCCACAAGCACAAGCATAATCGAGCCCCATAGTGAAAGGTGTGCGAAAGGGTTAAGGGTAACGCGCCCCTGCCGTTTGGCGGTGTCGTCCCCAAGCTTTTCGGCAGTCCACGCGTGGGCACATTCATGGATAGGAACGGCAGTAAAAAGTACGAGAGCTTTTATAAAAAAATTGAAAATAGTGGTCATTTGTAAAAAACCTCATATATAGCATAGGGTGAAAACTGTAATACATTACATTATACACTATCCGCAGGTAAATTACAAGTCTTTTTATGTTAATTTTTGATTTTTATAAAGGCTGAAAAGAAGAAAAGCCGCTGTGCTTGCGTTTAAACACAGCGGCTTATTATCAGCCGTTTTTATACATATACTTCTTTGCTGTTTGTATTGCTTTTCTGATGGGGCGATAGAGAACCAGCATAATCAGGAAATTTCCGATACCATGCACCGCATCGTAGGGAAGTCCTGCCAACCACCATGCAAGCGCATAGGAGGGCTTGGTTATGTATATCAATGAACACAATCCCCCGAAAGCAAGACCGTAAAGTCCGCTTATTACCGCCCAGAACAGAATATGGTCTATTTTTCTGAAAAGGAATGTTACCGCCATAAGTATAAACCATATATACAGATACATGAACCACCATATGCCAAAGCCATACAAAATTCCCTGCATCAATACAAATACAGCTATTCCTGCGGGGGTTTCCTTGGGAAATTCCAGTGAATAGAGTATAATCAGAAAGCTTACGGGTTCAATATTGGGCAAGCCGCTCATAATCTGTTTGCTGATTATAAGCAGCGCCCCCATCAGAGCGGACAGCACAATTGCACGTGTGACGCTCTTTCCGCCGGACTTAGCCAATGGTGTAAATCAGTGCAAAGCTGTCGCCGTCAGCTACAGGCTGGCTGTCCACGCCGTACATACCGTACTCGTCGTTGACATAAATAGCCCAGTACGCGCTGTCGGCGGAGTAATCGGCAGTTTCGCCGTTTACGGATTCGATATAGAAACCGTAGTCACTTTCCTGACCGCCAAGCTCCACATCGTTTTCGATAGCCTCTTTGAGAAATTCAGCAGAGGTATCGATTGCGAAATCATCGGAATGACCGTCTTTATAGGTAACGGTTAGGGTAATGTGCTTAATTTCATCGCTATCCTCCGCAGCAGCATCGTCTGATGCCTCCTCAGCGGCGGAATCTTCGGATTCTGATGCTGTTTCTCCCTCATCGGAAGCTGTTTCTACAGCTTCTTCAACTACAGCGGCAGTTTCAGCCTCGGTGGTAACGCTGTCATTTGCTTCGGTGCTGCCGCATCCGCTGAGTACAGTCAGCGACAGGGCAAGGGTCATAATAATTGCATATAATCTATTAAACTTCTTCATGATAATTACTCCTTTACATAATAAGAGGGCAAGCCCGCAAAGGGGCAAGCCCTGAATATTATCCGACCAAATCTTAAACGGCACGTTTTACCTTACCGCTGCGGAGGCATCTTGAGCATACATAAACATGCTTAGGAGTACCGTTGACTATAGCCTTAACACGCTTTACGTTGGGCTTCCATGCTCTGTTGGAACGGCGATGGGAATGGGAAACCTTAATACCGAAAGTAACTCCCTTTCCGCAAATATCACACTTTGCCATTAGGCTGCACCTCCTTTTGGAAAATAACGCATAAAAAGAACTAAAGCAAAATCACTTTAATTACCGTTTTCATTGCAACAGTACGATTATATCACATTTATCTGAAAAAAGCAAGTGTTTTTGAGAAAATAAACAAAATGTTCATAATTTTATTGGGGAAATCAACTATATAACCTCTTTAAGTATCAAATAAGCAACATCGGCAAGGGAGGAAGCTTCCACAAAGTCCTTGTCAATGGTGAAATTACCGCTTTCAAGCAGCTTCCTGATTTCGCTGACACGCTCAAAGCCCTCAAGAGCCATTTTCTTATCGGGAATTACAAAGTAGGCGTGCTGCATAATGTGTCTTATTTCGGTTCTTATTCCTGTAGGGATTGGCACCGAATTTTCCGGCTGTGTAAATGTATAATCCTCCACGTTTTCGGGTGTTTTCAGCTTTTCGGCAATGTCATTGGCAGCCTGATGTCCGAATACAAGAGCCTCAAGCAGGGAATTTGAAGCAAGACGGTTGTTGCCGTGAACGCCTGTGTGTGAGCATTCGCCCACAGCGTAAAGATCCTCCACGGAGGTTTCCGATTTAGTGTTTACGTTTATACCACCCATAAGGTAATGCTGGCAGGGGAATATAGGGATAAGATCCTCCGACATATCAATGCCCTGCGTGAGCAAAAATTCAAATATCATGGGGAAACGTCCGCTTAGATACTCTCTTCCCTTGTAGCGTATATCAAGGAAAAATTCATCGCTTCCTGTTTTTCTGCTTTCAAGTACTATAGAGTGGGAAACAACATCCCTCGGTGCAAGCTCCAAACGATCATCATAGTTCTGCATAAAACGTTCCTTTTTGCAATTGAGCAGATAAGCACCCTCACCTCTTATGGATTCGGAAATAAGGAAGCATTCTCTGGAAGCTTTGTTGTTGTAGGCAGTGGGGTGAAACTGTATCAAGGAAAGATTTTTTATCTCCGCACCAAGTCTGTCAGCCAGTGCAATACCGTCGCCGGTTGCAATAGCCGAGTTTGTGGTGAAATCGTAAACTCTGCCTATGCCGCCCGTAGCAAGCACTGCAAAGCGCGAAGTATATGTAGTATGTTCTTCATTGCACAGCACGTCCGCGGCAAATCCGCCGGAAATTTTCTTAAGCCGACAAAGCATTGCATCTGCAATAACCGTTATATTTTTGCGGCTGAGAACCGCTGCACGGAGCTTTGCCGTAACCTCGGCGCCGGTAGAATCCTTATGATGGAAAATTCTGCGGCGGCTGTGACCTCCCTCAAGGGTGCGGTTAAGCTCTCCGTTGGCATCTCTGTCAAAGTCAACCCCCAAGTCGAGTATATGCTGGATTTCGTTTGCAGCTTCTGTTACCAGTATTTTTACAGTATCGGGATTGTTCTTAAATCCGCCTGCTATAAAAGTGTCATTGGTGTGCAGCGAGATATTGTCGTCATCAACAGGCTTGTAGACGGCTGCCACTCCGCCCTGAGCAAGCGCGGAGTTACAAAGCTCCAGCTCCCGCTTGCTTATAAGAAGAATTTTTACGGTTTCCGGGAGATTGAGGGCAGTGTACAGACCTCCCACACCTGCACCTGCGATAATGACGTCATAATTGTTATCCATATCAATTAACCTTTCTGCAGAAAAAGTAGTGATAATTTGCTATACAAATAAATTCCATCATTCTGCGATGGACTTGTATACTGTAATTGTACCATATAATTTGCATAAATTTAATAATAATTTATGACACAATTTACAAAATACATAATTTTGTCGGATTAGCTGTTTTTTTGCAAATCTTCGCCCCTTGTTTTATGCAATTTTTGTTGTTTTTGCTATTTTCACATGATTACGAAGTCAGCAGTGATATAAATATGACCAGTATAAGGACGGGGGCGATATATCTTAGGATTACCCTGAATGTTCCCCAAAGCCTGAATTTATATTTTCCGTTGCTTGTCAGCTCCCTTTTCAGAAGAGCTTTATCCCAGATATATCCCGCAAGGATACATAGGAAAAACCCGCCCAGCGGCATGACAACCTGATCGGAAAGAAATACGAAAAAGTCGAAAAATGTCATTCCCATGATTTTTACATCAGACAAGATTCCACAGGAGAGAGAGGCCAAAGTTCCTACCGCCGCTATCAGCACAGTGGGCAGGATAACCGATACCTTACGGGAAAGGGAAAAGCGTTCGGAGAGAAATGCCGCTATTACCTCCAACAGCGATATTGACGATGTTACCGCCGCAAAAAGAACAAGTAAGAAAAATACTGCCGAGATAATTTTTCCGCCCTTTAAATTGGCAAAAACGGCAGGCAGCGTTGAAAAAACAAGTCCTGTCCCCGCATCGGGACTCAGACCGAATGAAAACACGGCGGGCATAACCGTCAAGCTGCTAATTATGGCAATGATTGTGTCAATCGCAACTATTGTCACAGTGCTTTTTCCAAGGTTATCGTTTTTGTCAAGATAGCTGCCGTAGGTTATAAGGGTACCCATTCCTAAGGAAAGGGAGAAAAAGACCTGTCCCAAAGCACTTACGCATATTTTTGCAAAATCACCGATACTGTTTATATCACTGAAATTCGGTAAAAATATAAAGCTTACTCCCTCAATGGCATTCGGGAGAGTCAAAACGTATACCATTATCCCCAAGAGCATAATAAGCAGCAGAGGGAGAACTATAGTTGATACACGTTCAATTCCCTTTGATACGCCCCATGAAACTATTACAACATTTATAAGGCAGAATACAATCATCCAGATAATCGGTTCAATAGCCTCCGTACTGTAGGAATCAAAGTATCCGGGCGATGGTATCGAACCCGTAAGAGAGCTTGCCAAGTATTTAAGCACCCAGCCCCCCCACAACGCAATAGTAGGACAGCACGAAAAAAGCCCCCGCTATTCCGAACGCCCCCACAAAACCCCAATGGGGATTTATGCTGCGGCATGACGCTATGGCATTTTTTCTCCCCGCGCGTCCCACAGCCAGCTCGGTCATAAGTATGGGGATACCGATAAGTGCCGCCAACAGTATATACAGCAGCAGGAAAATACCGCCGCCGTTTGTTCCCGCCATATACGGAAATTTCCATAGATTTTCAAGTCCGATTGCAGAGCCTGCCGCCGACATGATAAAACCTATTTTTGAGGACCATTGTTCGCGATTTGTTCCTTGACTGTTATTGTTCACACACTCACCTCATAAATATAGACAGATGCAGAAATGTAATCCGCTTTTTATATCCGTATTATGCGATAATTTCGGTGTGAATATACTAAGACAGACCTAAAAAAGGGGAGTTATGTAACTCCCCCCGAACCAAGACCGAAGCTGATTGAAAGTGCATTGTCAACCATGCTCATGGATGGACTGTCAAGCTCTCCCATACGTTCCTTCAGTCTTTTTTTATCAATTGTGCGAATTTGTTCAAGCAGGACAACGCTGTCCTTTGCAAGACCGCATTTGTCCGCATTCAGCTCTATATGCGTTGGCAGCTTGGCTTTTTCACGCTGGCTTGTTATAGCCGCCGCTATAACAGTTGGACTATGCCTGTTGCCGACATCGTTCTGTACAATAAGAACCGGACGAATACCGCCCTGCTCCGAGCCGACTACCGGACTTAGATCGGCATAGTAGATTTCTCCTCGCCTTACAGACATTTTTATGCTCATCCTTTCTGTTGCCTATGATTGATACCGTAAGTAAGCTATCGGTGTACCGATAAGTGTGGGAAGATAAATATCTATCCGATTATAGTTTTACCCACACTAAGGCAAAATAAACATTAAAGAGCATTTTTTATGCCTATTTATATTATGCTAAAAAGGAAAGGGAAGTGAGTGTTTCGTAGAGAAGAAAGAATATTATCAGCAGCCATGGCAGGGAGGTGAAAAGGTAGCTCCATGTTCTCGACCTTGTGTATTCATTTGATGGGACAAGCTTTCCGCCCTTTGAAAAATAGTTAATTACAATCAGTATAGCCGCAATAAGGCAGACAAACCTGAAAAGTCCGTTTAGTGAAACAATAATCATGTATGCTATAACATCTGCGGTAAGAGCGGAGGACAAGTCTGTATAATCGGTGATTGAATAAAGGGCGCTTAGGTCAACGTTATTTATAAAAATCATAAGCAGCGCAGACATACTGTTATTGAGTATGTGGACGAATATAGATGGAATAAGCGAATTGCTTCGGACTGCCATTTCCGCAAAAACTATACCCATTATGATTGCGGGTATACACTGTACAATGTTCTGGTGGAAAAGACCGAAAAGGATTCCCGACATAATGATACCGAAGCGATTTCCGTATTTTCTCAGTCCGTCCAAGAGAACGCCCCTAAACACAAGCTCCTCCATTATTGGACCTGCAAAGCAAATGTAAAAGTATATGAGCATATCCAGCCACAGAGGATTGTCGTCAGAAACAATGATTGAACGCTCGCTTATTGAATTCAGTATATCGTTTATGCCTGACGACTCACCGCTCGAGGCGAAATACAGCACAGCAAAAACCACAACCACAATAATCATGATAAATGAGCCTATAAGCGAACCCCCAAGGGAGCAGGCGGTAAAGGCGCACAGCTCTTTACCGGTAAATCCCTTGAAACGCAGCTTATCCCTCAAATTAAAATTCGTTACAACACATCCAACCCCGAAAGCGGCAATATCGGCGGCAAGAGGGAAAAAATAGGAGTATACCGCAGAAATAACGGGATTTTGGCGAATAATACTTAATCCCAGCGAGAGAGATTCACTGTCAATGCCTCCTCCCGCAATTGCCGCCGCACCGTAGCGCGCAAGAGTGCTTATGCCGTTAAACACCACAAGAAGCGTCAGCAGAATAAAGGAAATCCTGAAATAATACCGCCGAATAGTCCTGCGTTCATCGGGTGACGGCGAGGGGGATGTATAGCTGTTATCCATATTTTGTCCTTTCTGAAAAAACCGCAGACGAAGGCTTATGCACCTTGTCTGCGGAATGTATCTCTGTTTAGCTTAATTATCCGACGGTGTATCCGCAGGCTTATCAAGTGTAATCTTTTCATTGGACGGCTTTTCCGAAGGAGTTGATTTCAAGGTGTACTCAAATGTACCCTCCATCATCCTGCAGAAGTCATCACCGTCAATTTTCTCGTATTCGATGAGGTATTCTGCCAGCTCTTTAAGCTTATCCCGATGGGTTTTCAGCAGCTCAACACATTCGTCATAGGCAGCGGTAATAATGCGCCTTACCTCCGAATCGATGAGAGCGGCTGTTTCTTCACTGTAGGTTCTGGAATTACCGTAATCCCGTCCGAGGAAAACCTCCTCATGCTCACTGCCGTAAAGCACAGGTCCCAATTTTTCGGAGAAGCCGTAGCGTGTAACCATAGCCTGTGCGCTCTTGGTAGCCTGCTGTATATCGCCCGATGCACCTGTGCAAACATCGTCAAATGTAAGTGCCTCGGCAACACGGCCGCCCATTGTCATGACAATTTGCTGATAAAGCTTACCCTTGGTAACATGATTGTCATCACTGTCGGGGCGGGTAACTGTCATGCCGGCAGCCTGCCCACGCTGAATGGTGGTAACCTGATGAACCTTTTCACATTCAGGCAGGAAATAAGCGGCAACAGCATGACCTGCCTCATGATAAGCGGTGATTCTTCTATCCCTATCGGTAACGAGAGTGGATTTCTTTTCCGGTCCTGCGATAACCTTAAGTGTGGCTTCCTCTATATCAGCCTCGGTAATAGCCTTGCGGTTTGCTCTTGCGGCAAGCAGCGCAGCCTCATTAAGCAGATTTTCCAAGTCGGCACCTGTGAAATACTGGGTTGTCTTTGCAATTACATTAAGGTCAACATCGGGTGCAAGGGGCTTATTCTTGGTGTGAATTTTCAGAATTTCCTCTCTGCCCTTAACGTCAGGGTAGTTTACAACGACCTCTCTGTCAAAACGTCCGGGACGAAGCAGAGCAGGATCGAGTATATCACGGCGGTTTGTGGCGGCGATGACTATTACGCCCTCATTGCCATCAAATCCATCCATTTCAACAAGCAGCTGGTTAAGAGTTTGCTCGCGTTCGTCATGACCTCCGCCAAGACCTGCTCCTCTTTGGCGGCCAACGGCATCTATCTCATCGATAAAGACGATAGAGGGGGAGTTTTTCTTTGCGGTTTCAAAGAGATCTCTTACTCTCGAGGCACCCACACCGACAAACATTTCCACGAAGTCAGAGCCTGAAATAGCGAAAAAGGGAACGCCCGCTTCACCGGCAACGGCTCTTGCCAACAGGGTTTTACCTGTACCCGGAGGGCCTATGAGGAGGATACCGCGGGGTATTCTCGCACCTATCTCGCTGTATTTCTTTGGATTTTTCAAAAAGTCAACAACCTCGGACAGCTCCTGTTTTTCCTCTTCCGCGCCTGCAACGTCCGCAAAGGTGTTCTTTTTCTTGGACTGATTTTTTACATTGGCTTTGCCGAAGTTGTTCATTCTGGAGCCGCCGCCTGCCTGCCGCATCATAAAGAAGAACAGTGCAACCATTATTATAAGGATAATAAGTGACGGCAGGAAGTTATACAGCCATGACAAATCCTGTATCTGATAATAGTCTTGGCTTAATGGCGCATCGGGATGCAGCTCGTTGTATTTCTGACGATAATTAGCGGCATTGGTGTTTACTTCGTTTATAAACAAGCTTACATCGGGTACGGTATAGGAGATGGTTCTTTCGACACCGTCCTCAATAACCGTCATTTGTAGCTCGCCCGATCCCAAATCAAAGGTATAGCCGGAAACACTGTAGCTGTCAAAATAAGACATTATTTGCGAATAGGTATAGGTTTCCATGGTAGTAGCTGCACCGCGAGTAACGGAAAATATACCGATTATCAGTACAACAGCTATAATGATGTAAATAAGGACGCCACGGTTTCTTCTGTTCATATAAATAAAGCCTCCCTTTTTCTGTGAGTAGATTTGAGGTTACCCTCATCACAAAAAATCAAAGCGAAACCTCTGCAATATATGGCAGGTTTCGATATTTCTCATCAAAATCAAGCCCATATCCCACCACGAAAACATCGGGCACGATAAACAGGGCAAAATCAGGCGAAAAATCGACCTCTCGTCTTTCGGGCTTATCGAGGAGAGTACAGACCTTCAGTGAAAGGGGATTAAGCTTCTTCAGCTGTTCGGTAACGCGCACAAGCGTTTTACCTGTATCAACTATATCCTCCACAAGCAGAACATGATACTTTGATATATCCTTGTCTATTCCGAAAATGTCCTTTGGATTGCCTGTTGAAACCGTTGAATTTCCCACATAGCTGGAGCTTCTCATAAATTCCACCTCACAGGGGACGGTAATTTCTCTGCATAAATCGGCGAGAAAAATGAAAGAGCCTTTAAGTATCGCGATTAGCAGCAAAGGCTTTTCGCTGTATTCAAGGGAAATGCACTTGCCAACCTCTGCTATTCTCGCTTTCAGTTCATTTTCGGGTATAATCACCCGTTTTATATTTTCGTATCCAAAGCTTACGGGCAAGGTGTCAACCATTTGAGGACACAACCTTTATTTCATATATTTTTTCTGGGGGATCGTTTTCATTGCAGGCCACACGCGCGGCAGCACCGACATATTCAGCCCAGAACACACCGTTATCATCCTCAAGGACAATAGCCTGACGGCGCTGTGACAACGTCAGTCCAAGGGAAGAATCAAGCTTTTTTAGTCTGGTATGAAAATCTCTGCCTTTCAGTATAACACTGTCGGAGCCTTTTCTTAATCTGATTTTAATATCACCACTTATTTTATCACAACTAAAACAATTGTTTGTTGATTTTTTATGAATTATGACCTGTTTTATTGCACTATCATCATAAAACCTTGAAATTTTCACCATTTTATCAAATTCGGAAATAGCTACGAAACATTCTTTTACGGCTTCAAGAGCTACAAAACAGGTATCGATTGGTAAATCGGGTACGCTTTCAACGGTAAGAATACCGTTTTTCAGAACGGCATATTTATTTTTTCCCACAGCAATTTTTGCAGATACCCGCCCGCTTAACAGGCTATCGATATTGCATATGCGTTCATATGAACATGGAATGTTATTTTTTTCGAGGATATTCCGTATATAACGCTTTCTTACGGCGGGGTGCTGCCTGCAGATATCCCGTTCATCGGTTTTGGACAGCATTTCCGTGAAGAAGCGCTCATCCTCGGCGGCGGAGCTTGTAAGTCGGCGGATATTTTCGTGTAAATTCCCGTTAATACCGCGTAAAATCGGAATAACCTTATGACGCAGGATGTTTCTGGAATAATCATTGCCTAAGTTACTGGAATCGGTAACAAAGGATTGTCCCGCAGCGGAAAGATATTCTTCTATATCCTCCCTTGAAATATCGAGCAGCGGACGGATAATATTATCCCTTTTGTAGGGAATACCGCAAAGTCCTCTGTTTGCGGTGCCGCGGGTTATGTTGAACAGCAGTGTTTCGGAATTGTCGCACATATTATGTGCTGTTGCGATTTTTGCCGCAGGAAAGGGGAGTGCCGACTGTGAAAATGCCCTGTAACGGAGTATTCTTGCAGCTTCTTCACTCGACCCTCCGCACTCTGACATATAGGAAAACACATCAACTCTTTGTATATCAAGCGGTATGCCAAGCTTTTGGCAAAGCTCCTTGCAAAAGCTTTCATCACGGCAGCTTTCATCACCCCGCATCATATGATTTACATGAATTGCCCGCAGAGAAAAGCCGATTTTTTGCTTTATCTCCGAAAGGCACAGCAGCAGGCATACGCTGTCCGCGCCGCCAGAAAGTCCCACAATAACGGCATCGTCCCGTTCAATCATATCATGCTCGTGAATTGTATTCATTACCCTCTCGGGTAAATCAATCCTATTAGTATTTTTCATATTCTATCCCATTGATGAAGGACGCTTGTCCTCACTGAGAAACAGAGTGTATTGACCGTTCCAACGCATATTTACCGTACCTGTTTCACCGTGACGATTCTTGGCAACTATACATTCGGCAAGGTTTACGTCCTCTACCTTATCCTTGTTGTAATACCCCTCACGGTAAAGGAACATTACTATATCCGCATCCTGTTCGATAGAGCCTGATTCACGCAGATCGGAAAGCATAGGACGCTTATCTGTACGGGATTCTACCGCTCTTGAAAGCTGTGAAAGGGTAATAACAGGCACATCAAGCTCCTTAGCCATCAGCTTTAACTGACGGGTAATTTCCGATATTTCCTGCACACGATTGTCTATACGGCGGTTTGAACTCATAAGCTGCAAATAGTCTATTATAACCAGTCCCACATTTTTCAGTCGGCGCAGCTTGGCTTTCATTTGAACCACGTTTATACCTGCCGTATCGTCAAGATACAGATTCATGGCAGCCAGTCTGTCCGCACCTTTCGCTAATTTTTCCCAATCGGCAGCATCCACATTTCCCTTAATCAGCTTGCTCAGGTCAACCATGCTTTCCGCTGAAAGCATACGGGATGCAAGCTGTTCCTTTGACATTTCCAGTGAAAAATATACCACGTCCTTGTCAAAGCTGTATCGGCACACATTGGCGGCAATATTCAGGGCAAAAGCTGATTTTCCCATACCCGGACGGGCGGCAAGAACCAGCAAGTCGGAATTATTAAGACCGCTGATTATGCTGTCCAAAGCCGAATAACCCGAACGTGCACTCTGATAGCGTTCCCTGTCATCGCCTGAAATCTGCTGAAGATGGTCATAAGTGCCGATAAGCACCTCATCTATCTTTGTAAGACCGCTGACTTCCTTTCCTTGGCGAATGTCGTATATCATCTGTTCCGCAGAATCCAGCAGAACAGATGCAGGCTCGGAGCTTTCTGTGCAGTTTCTTATTATTTCGGTAGATGCCTCGATAAGGGAACGGAGGTAATATTTTTCCTCAACTATACGGCAGTAGCTTTCAAGGTTTGCGAGGGTAGGGACACCCTGCATAATGGCAGCAAGATAATTTTTACCTGCCTCCGCACTTTCAAATACATTCGCCTTTACCGCCTCGTCAATGACGGTTATAATATCCGTGTCAATGCCGAGGGTAAATTGTCTAAGGATAATATTGTATAGATCCCTGTGCTTGGAAACGTAAAAGCTTTCCGGCTTTATATGCTCCATAACCAGCGAGAGCTGTTCCGAGTCAATAAGTATTGCGCCGAGGACGGTTTGTTCGGCTTCGACGCTGTGCGGCATTTCTCTTGCCGCCAAATCAGTAAGTTCCATAGCAGTTTATTCCTGTGGTATGACATTTACGGTGATTTTCTCGGAAATTCCGCTGTAAAACTTAAGCTCAGCGGTATATTCACCGAAATTCTTTATTTCACCCGAAAGGGAAATTTTTTTCTTCTCGATTTTTACTCCAAGCTGTTCACCGATAAGCTCGGCTATATTGGCAGCGGTAATTGCCCCGAAAAGCTTACCGCCCGCACCGGAGTTAGCCCTGCAGGTAACGGTTTTTCCTTTTACTTTAGCGGCGTTGTCCAGCGCCTCCTGCCTTGCAACATCGTTCTTGTGCTGCTCCGATGCCTTTTTGCCTGCAAGCTCGGACATATTCTTGGCGTTAGCCTCGATGGCAAGACCCTTTCCGATAAGGAAATTTCTTGCATATCCGTCGGAAACCTCCTTAACCTCGCCTTTTTTTCCCGAACCCTTAACGTCCTGTGTAAAAATAACCTTCATCAGTTATCATTCCTTTCGCTAATAAATAATATTTTCATTTTCTTCGTCCTTGCAGACATTTTTTCTGCTTGGATTTAATGTAATTTGTGAGAAATCCTTTACGCTGTCGCCCAAAAGCCGTTTCAGCAGCGGTTCAGCACCATGATCCAGCTTGAACTGCAGCTCCTCCTTATACAGGGGAATGATGTACAGCAGGTTTATATATGCTCCATCGGCAGTACGCATATACCCCAAGTCGTCACCATATTTTCCCTCGAAATCACTGTCATCGAAAACCGCGAAGATAGCGGAGCAGAGCAGTGTGTTGTCTGCAAAGGGCTTGTTTTCCGATGTATATTGGAGTGTGTGTCCGTTTCCGATAAAGTTACCTGATATATGTGGGTATCTTGCGGCTGCCTTTATCACTTCAAAAATCCACCAGTAGCAGATAAGCTCTTCCTTTGGGGCACGGCGTTCAAAGTCAATGCTCCAGTCGGGCAGCAGCAGACAGAATATTTCCGCGCGTTCATGAGTTTTTTTGTAATCCCATGTCACATCGGGTCTTTTGAATTTCATGGGCAAATCGCTCATTCCCGTTGTATAAACCACATAAAAGGGGCGGCTGTCGTTTGGCAGCAGTAGATGCAGGTCAATATGAACCTTTTCCGAAATAATCTCGTGCCATACACGGTGTTCACTGTCGTTTTTAACATCGAACACCTTTTCAAAGTGCGCATCTATTTCCTCAAGGTAAATTGTTGGCGCTACCTTTCTCGTAATGCGTTTCCATGCGCCCACAATACGCATAAGTGATTTTCGCAGCTTCATGTCCTAAACCTCCGATGGTCAGCTGATGTTTCTGATATGCTCATCTATTGCCTGTGTAAGCACAACTCTTGCACTTTCGCAGGTTATGTCCTTAAGCTGAGCCGCCGCCATTGTCTGGTGACCTCCTCCGCCTAATTTTTCAAGTATAACCTGTACATTGAGCGCGCCATAGGATCGTCCCGAAATATTGACGCCGTTTTCAATCCTGAAGATAACAAAGCTGGCATCGACCCCCGATATACTCAAAAGCTCGTCCGCCGCTTGGGAAGCGGCTACTCTTATGTTGGGCTGCTTCTCATCACACAGGGCAATGGCGCAATCCTTATATATTTTCGCGCTTTCAATAATCTTTGAGCGCAAAATACCGGTATCTATGGAGGTGGCGGAAAGCAGCTTTACAGCAATGGTGTCGGCGCCAAGCTTTTTAAGATATGCCGCCGCTTCAAAGGTACGCACTCCTGTCTTCGTTACAAAGTTCTTAGTGTCCAGCATAATACCTGCAAGGAGAGCATCGGCATAGTAGGAGGACAGCTTTCCGTCCAGTGAGAAATATTGGATTACCTCTGCAACCATTTCACTGGCAGAGGACGCATACGGTTCGTGCAGGGACAGTATAGCGTTGTCTATACTGTTTACAACCATTATGTGATGGTCGATGAAAACAACCTTTGACGCCGCACTGTATATCCTTGGACTATCCAAAAGATCCTTGTTGTTGGTATCAGTAATAATAACAAGTGTACGGTCGGTCATAGCCGCCAGCGCTTCTTCCTCGGTAATGAATATATCTCCCTCGTCGTCGATATTATCCCTAAGTCGGTCGATAAGCTGACCTGCCAGTGTTTTTTCGGTGTTTGAGTAAACATAAGCGTTTGCACCCATAAGTCTGGCTGCGCCGCATATTCCTGCTGCAGCGCCTATTGCGTCCAAATCGCCCCACGAATGTCCCATTATGATAACCATATCACTTTCGGCGATAATGCTTTCTAAGGAGGAGCTGAATATTCTTGTTTTTACCTTTGTACTCTTTTCAACTCCCGTTGAAGAGCCGCCGTAGAAAGTGTATTTATCGTCTTCCTTTACCGCAACCTGATCGCCGCCTCTGCCCTGTGTCATGTCAAGAGCCTGCTTTGCCATGCTCTCGCTTTCCGGCAGCGAGTCACCGCCCCGTCCCACACCGATTGAAACGGTAATGGGAGTGTGGCCGTCTGTGGTAATGGTATGCGCCTTTTCCAGTATGGAGCGGAAATGCTCTCCCTCAAGGGATTTCAGCTCATTTTCGCTGATAAGTGCGAAGAAGCGGTCGGAGGCTATCTTTTTCAGTATTCCGTGGCGTTCCTCCATAAAGGTTTCCATCATTTTATCGATTTGTATGGTAATATGCGCTTTATCCGAGTCCTTGATATTGGAGAAAAGCTCATCATAGCTGTCAACAAGGATAATCATTACCCTTACATGACTGTTCTCATAGTCGGTTTTTGCGGAAATATAGTCGCTTATATCCTCAAAGCAGAGCAGTGTAAGCTCGGAAACGGGCGCGTCATTTTCGTCACACTTTTCCGTGGTAACGGCGGTAATGCGGTAATGCCCCGCTTGGTACTCTATGACCGTTTCCTTTTGGGAAAATGTCTGTTCCAAATCAATTCCGATTATGCTGTTGAGATGAACTCCGTATGCATCATCGGAATGTATCTGCTCGGTAAAGGCTTTATTGAACCATATGATTATGCCCTCGCTGTCAACAATAAGCGCAGGAGCGGGAAATTTGTACAGCGAATCCCGTTCGGTGAGATTAAGCTGCGATTCCATTTCCGAAACAAAGCTGTGGAGATTATTCTCAAACCGCAGAAATAAACCGAGGTATACAATCGAAACGACAGACACCACACCTAACATAAGCCAGAATCGCACCTCGTTAAACTGTGCAATGCAAAGGGCGCAGATAAGTGCCGTTATTACAAGCAGCATAGATACCAGCTTAAATGATTTCCAACCTTTCCCGGTCATTGCTTTTCACATCCTTCAGGGTCATACTTCCTCGATAATGGGAAGGATCATGGGGTTACGTTTGGTTTGCATATAGATATACTCGTTAAGCTCATCCATTATACCGGATTTAATGCTGTTCCAGTCGGTTACACCGCCGGAAAGACAGTTCAGCAGGACCTTTTTAACAACAGCCTTTGCCGCTTCCATCATTTCCTCCGATTCACGGACATATACAAATCCCCTTGAAAGGATATCCGGTCCCGCAAGTATCATACCGCTTTCACTTTCAATGGTAGCTACAACCACTATCAATCCATCCTCCGCCAGGTGCTTTCTATCTCTAAGGACGATAGAGCCCACATCGCCCACACCCAGTCCGTCAACCAGTATCTTGCCTGAGGGTGCTTTTCCCGTTATATTCATTGTGACACCGTCGGTTTCTATTACATCGCCGATTGAGCCTATAATAACATTGCTTTCGTCCATACCCATTTCAAGGGCAATTCCTGCGTGCTTTTTCAGGTGCTTGTATTCACCGTGGGCGGGAATGAAAAACGCGGGCTTTGTAAGGGCAAGCATCAGCTTTAATTCCTCGCGGCAGGCATGACCCGAAACATGAATTTCATACATTGATTCGTATACAACCTCTGCTCCGGATTCCATAAGCTCGTTGACAACCTTGGTAACCATTTTTTCGTTGCCGGGTATAGGACTTGCACTTATTATAATATAGTCCTCCGGGGTAATGGTAACGCTCCTATGCTCGTTCATCGCCATTCGTGTCAATGCCGACATAGGCTCGCCTTGGCTTCCCGTGGTAATAAGGACAATTTTCTCCGGCGGCAGCTTGTTCATGGTGTCAATATCAATCATGACATCATCGGGAACGCTCAGGTATCCAAGCTCGGTCGCGGTAGAAATTACATTGAGCATACTTCTGCCGAAAACAGCGATTTTGCGCCCGTTGCGGACGGCATTGTTTACAATCTGCTGTATGCGCTGTATATTGGACGCAAAGGTAGCGATGATAATACGCTTTCCCTCCGCCTTGTCAAATAGCTTTATAAATGATTCTCCCACGGTGCGCTCGGAGGGTGTGTGTCCCATTCTTTCGGCATTTGTCGAATCGGACATAAGCGCCAAAACACCGCGGTTTCCAAGCTCGCTGAAGCGTGCAAGATCGATTACACCGCCTTGTACGGGTGTAAAGTCTACCTTGAAGTCTCCGGTGTGGACAACTATACCCGCAGGTGTATGGATAGCAAGAGCGACCGCATCGGGAATGGAGTGGTTTACACGGATAAATTCAACCGCCATACATCCCATTTTCACCGTTTGCTTGGGTGCAACGACATTAAGCTTAGCGCTGCCCATAAGATTATGCTCTCTCAGCTTTCCTTCTATAAGACCAATTGTAAGCTTTGTGGCATAAACGGGTATATTCACCTTTTTCAGCAAATAAGCAAGTCCGCCGATATGATCCTCATGACCGTGGGTAATGACAATACCTCTTACCTTTGAGGCATTTTGCTCTATATAGGTGAAATCGGGGATAACCATATCAACTCCCAGCATATCACTGTCGGGAAAAGCAAGACCGCAGTCAACTATAAATATATCGTTCCCACATTCAAATGCGGTCATATTTTTACCGATCTCGTTAAGTCCGCCCAAGGGGATAATTTTAAGGGGAGTACGCTTTGTGAATCTGTGATTGGTTGTAAGCCGTCCGCTTTCGGCATTGCTCCGAACATTTTTCGGCGCTTCCTCACGGCGGCTGCTGTAGGACGCAGGAGACTGTGAGGACGAATAGGAGCTGCTGTAGCCTCCCTGTTCATAACGGGGACGGAAGCTGCCTCGGCTTTGCGTTCTGTCACTCTGATAGCTGTTGTACGTCTTGTGTGTACCGCTGCTCCTGTACGACTGATAGCCCTGCTGTTCATTCAGCGGCTTTGACTGTACGGAAGTATTGCCGTAATTTGTTTTGCCGTTTTCTTCCGTTCCGCGATAGCCGTATTGCTGTCTGCGCTGTTCAAATTCGGAAACGGATGTGTTTCTCGGAGGAAGTGCGGCTGTTCTGTGACGGGGCTTTCTGACGGTGCTGTAATCGCTTGAATTGTTATAGCTTTTGTAGTAGGGTCTGTATGAACCGTTTGATGATGTGTATGCGCTGCGTGAATAATCCGAGGATGACTGGGTATCGTTGGATTTTTTTTCCGACTTTGGTGCGATTTTTTCTCCAAATTCATTTACATTGACTGATTCTTTCTCATTTTCATTCCGGTAATTTGCCATTTTTTTAAACCTCATTTCTTAGTATTAGCATTTTTTTACATTGACTATTATCGTGTTCATATAATTGCCGTATGCCTTATGACATCCTTCGACAATGCTTGTTCAATTAATTTGCGTGCAGAGCGTTCCACCTACGTTAGTGAAAATTGAAATATTCTGCATTTTGAGCTGCCGAATTGTTCATATCACATTATGACAAAAGGAAAACATTGATGTCTGAATACGGTCATTGTTTTCCGATTTTGATAATCCCAAGAAAAAATTACTTGACAATCTCTCAGAGGTCATTGCGTAATCATCATACGGAGTTGTGTTAACCTTTGTAAGGCTTTCCGAAAACACATTACTCTGACGAAAAGCTGTTGCTGTTTATGGGCGACATACCTTTTACAGCGCCTTTTATCCGTTTCGGCGCTTCTTGGCTAAAAATAAAACAGTATACGATAAGTCACTCTTTGATTAACAGTTTATGGCATTAAGTTAAGCTCTTTGCTGCTGCATTAGGGCAGTGCCCTATATCCGAACACAATAATCATAAAATATTATACAACATTAAAGCACTTTTGTCAAGCGAAAAAAATGTCATATCTGCTGAATTTGAAAATACAGGGTATACAGTCCGGATTAAAGAATTTTTTCCTTAATCCATCACTGCGAGAAAGCGGGAGATTAAAGAAACTGCCCCGTCAAAGACAGGGCAGGGGAATATAAAATACTTTGATATGGTTATTTAAGGTTTAATTTTTAGGTAAATCAGCGATTATCTGACTGCTTGTACCAAACCAATCCATCTTTTGCGGGTTGGACAACCGCACCCTTAGGCACATTCCTTAAAAGAAGAATTACATCCATGTAATCGGGAGCGGGAGAAATAAGTCCCATAAACATCGGCACCGGACAAATTGTAATCAGCCATTTTATGGTTATGGGACATATGAGCAGAATTATAAGCGGAATTATTCCCAAAACGGCAGGCAGCAATGACATTACAATGAACCGTTCCCGACTCAACGGGGCGGAGGAGGCGGCAAATGCTCGAAGTTCTTTTATCGAAACCCCTATGTAAACCTTTTCGCCTTTCGGATAGCATATTGCATGAAATAATTCGTGCATTGGCATAGCGGCAATAAACCCCAGCAAAAACGAAAGCGGCATGAACCAAGGGTTGAAAATAAATTCACCCGACATTTCTTTCTTTATCAGAACAGCTGCAAAGCATATTATAAGCGGGATAATCATATACGGAACAGATGCCTTAACAATATCATTCGGTCTGTCAAGAGTGACAGCGTTTTCGGGAATGTTCCTTTGAGAAATTTCTTTATCCCACGGTTGATTGCCATTAAAGGCATCATTCCAATTTTTGTTTCCGCACCATATTATCTGTGCCATTGCTTTATACCCCCGAAATTCTGATTTATCCGCTACATTATAACTGTTTTTCGGCATGATGTCAAGTGCTTTGGAAAAATCTACTGCTTTTATTCATTAACACGATCGAAAAAATCAAGCCTTCATGCACAAATCGCATAAAGGCTTGACAATAATTTGGTTGCGGAGGCAGGATTTGAACCTACGACCTTCGGGTTATGAGCATTAGTATTATTGCCTAGTTCTGAATTGAGAAATATAGAAAAATTGGGTATTGTTACAAGAAGTAACGATACCCAATTTTTTAGGTGATACATATGTCTATATTCCGCATACAAAAAAGTAAAAATTATGTTGTAATGAGTAACTATCATTTTCGCGATAACCGCCTTTCTTTGGCTGCCAAAGGACTATTATCGCAAATGCTATCATTGCCTGAAAACTGGAATTACTCTTTATCGGGACTTGCTGCTATCAATAAAGAGGGGATAGCTGCAATACGCACTGCGATCCATGAGCTTGAGTATGCAGGGTATATTGTGAGAAGCCGTGAACGCAATGAACACGGTCAGCTTGGTGCTGCAATTTATGATGTATATGAATTGCCGCAAAAAATTGATGATGAGCCTAATCTTAATAAGGAACAAAAAGCTGAAGCAACAGATAATGCAGTACCGAAAAAGCAGAATTATAAATGCAAAAAATCCAATCGTAAACCTACACAGAAAAAGAGGAATGAATGCGATAATAAACGAAAAATAGCGAATTTGCTTATCATTACCGAGCTTGTACAGGCAATGATTGATTATAATGGTATTAGATCTCATATTGATGATAACGGTATTAGGTGGTTAGATACAATAACTGATATTATTGCTGATATACTCAGCAAAGATGATAATACAAAAGTCAGAATTGGCAAAGAAGAATACAACATAGGTGTTGTAAAGAAGAAATACATGAAACTTAGGAGAAATAATGTCGAGGATTTGATAGCATACATTATGAAAAATGAAAGCGAGGGGAGAATAAAAAACTATCCTCAATACATTAGGACAAGTCTGCTTAATGCAGCTTTTGCCGAGCCGAAAAGTAGATCTGCTGTGCAAACATATCTGCCTACGGATATACAACGCTCACCGTCTTATGACCTGAAGCTTATATTTGATCACGCAAAAAATAATGTTCCGACAGTGAAAAATATGACGGACGATATGGAGAACAAAAAGAATGATTCATAATTTCTTTGTAAAAATCTCATGTTGCACAATTATTATAAAAAGGAAGGATTGATATTATTATGATGATTTACGGTGATAATCTTATCGTTGATATGAAAGGATTCAATGGAATTAAAATATTGCATAGGGCTGAAAAATCCGAGGATGATAAGTGGTGCATATGTGCTTTCAAAGGAATGGAAAGCAGTACATATACGGATATTGAAAAATCATTTGAATATCTGCTGCCTCTGCATACTTCAAACAGCAATGAAGATATAAAAAGGATATTTGCTGAAATGAAGAGAGATATTATCAGAGGAAAGAAGCAATTGTATCTCTCTCATTATATAAGGCGTGATGCACAAGCAGAAACACAACAGCCCGAAGATATTCCAATTGAAGAAGTTGATATGACAGTGCGGACGTTCAACTGTTTAAAACGCACAGGATACAACACACTCGGAGATATTGCAGCGTTAAGTGAGATAGAAGCAACAGAAATTAAGTACTTCAATAGGCGAGAGCTTTTAGAAGTAAAAGAGATACTTAGTAGGCACGGTTTGAAATTTAAAGATTGGGAGGATTGAGAAGCAATGAAAAAAGATTTATTAAAAGAGATTGAAGATGATTGCCGTGCAAGCATAAGTCTGACAACAGCAGCAGCTTGCTTAGGAATTTCAAGAAAGAAGTTTCGGTCAATACTTTTGAATGAGTATAACGAGTTAAAAATGCACCGATTGGAAGATCCATCAGTTGAGCTGAAGCTC
>Ga0192280_1028_pt1 | contig 39045 bp, 27 predicted proteins | sample Koala_Koa24_M3_FD_131249 | JGI IMG/M metagenome (GOLD analysis project Ga0192280, IMG submission 131249) | Enriched cells from koala feces incubated with labeled cellulose particles, San Francisco Zoo, California, United States - Koala_Koa2-4_M3 ... | reverse complement strand
TTTACAAGTAAAGTCACTTACAAAAATACATAATTTTTTCATAAACCGAAATATTTTCAAACTATTGACATTGCAAGTTTGATGGGGTACACTATTCATAGTGCAGAAGATAACTGTGCAGAAAAAATAGTGTAATTGTTTTATACTACATTGGAGGAGATCACATGAAAAAATTAAAGGTGCTTTCGGTTGTTACATCGGTATTCATGATGGCGGCAATGCTTACAGCCTGCGGTTCATCATCTCAGACTACCGGAGCTTCGGGCACGGATTCGTCCGGTGAATCTACAGCTTCAGACAGTATTAAGGTGACTGTCCTGGGTGAATTTGACCCGCAAATTTCGGGACAGCAGATAATAGCTATGGAAAAGGGCTTTTTCGCAGAGGAAGGACTTGAGGTTGATCTTCAGCTCCTTACAGACCCGTCGGTTTCCACCACAATGGTTGCTTCGGGTGAAGCGCAATTTTATTCCATATCCAATTATCAGGCGATAAACCTTGTGGATAAGGGCAGTGAGGTCTGTCTTCTTGCGCCTGTGGTTAATGCGGGTAATACGCAGGTAATAGTAGGCGCACCGGGACTGGAAATCACAACCGCCAAGGATCTTGAAGGAAAGAAAATGGGTTACACAGACGGTGCGGGCGTTATCGTTGCCGTTAAGAATATGTGCGATGACCTTGGTGTTGATTTTGATTCCTTTGAGCTTGTAAACCTTCAGGCTGCCGATATGCTTGCTGCTCTTGAGGCAGGTTCGATAGATTTCTTCGCTGCATGGGAGCCTTGGGGCATTAAGGCCGAGGAATTTGGAGGACAGGTTCTTTTCACAGGTACAAAGTCATATCTTCCCGATAACACAGGCGATGTAAACTATCTTGACTTTATCGTATGTATCGATGCAAGCGCTGACTTTGCCGAGGAAAATCCCGAGGCATGCAAGGCATATCTTCGTGCTATGATTAAGGCTACTGACTACATAAATGCCAACCCCGATGAGTGTGCTGAAATAATTGCGGCTCAGATCAATCTCGATACGGAAACCTGCAAGGCTATAATTGAAAAGAATGTTTATTCTGTGGGGTTTGACCAGACATTCAAGGATTCCTGCGACACGCTTTCTGAATATATGCTTTCATCGGGACTTAACACTTCTCTTGTAGAGTTTGATTCTTTCACCAACACGGAGCTTCTTGCAGAGGTTGATTCCTCGCTTGTAAGCTACGAGTAATTAACTTAGCGATAAATCTCGAGGGGACATACATTACCCGAAAGTGTATTGTACGTCCCCGAACGGATATGATGGCACGGAAAGGAGAGTCGAGAATGGCGGTATATATCGAACACCTGTTTAAGGCTTACGAGGAGCGGGACGGTGAAATGCAGTACGTTCTCAACGACGTAAATCTCACTATTGAAACAGGTGAGTTTATCTGTGTACTTGGTAAAAGCGGCTGCGGAAAATCCACGCTGCTGAACGTTATTGCAGGCTATCTGAAACCCGATAAAGGCTCGATACGACTTAATGAGGACGAAATTCACGGTCCCAGTGCGGAAAGAGGAGTTGTATTTCAGCAGCACGCACTTTTCCCCTGGAGAACGGTCAGTCAGAATGTTCAGTTTGGTCTTAACATGAGGGGTGTCCCCGATGCTAAGGAAATAGCACAGAAATACATTGACATGGTAGGTCTGACAGGCTATGAGAATAAATATCCCAGCGGACTTTCCGGAGGAATGGCACAGTGTGTGGGTATAGCCAGAGCATTGGCAAATGACCCGAAAATGCTGCTTATGGACGAGCCTTTGGGTGCGCTTGACGCACTTACAAGGGATTCTATGAGACGAGAGCTGGAACGCATTTGGCAGATTACAAAAAAGACTATTCTTTTCATAACCCACAGCGTTCCCGAGGCTGTTTATCTTGCGGATAGGGTTATCGTTCTCCAAAAGGGTAAGGTATCCCTGGATCAGAGAATAGATCTTCCCAGACCGAGGGATATAACCAATCCTAAGTTCAACGATTATGTACGGCAGTTTGAATCGGAAATCACGGGAGTAGCTGCCGACAGTGTAATAACCGAATAACGTTTTTTCTCAATCGGTCAGGAGGGAGTAATATGACTTTTGCAAAAGAAACAAAGACCACAGCGGCGGTTTCCTATAAAACAGCGGCGGCAAGGCGAGCCAAGCGCGATAAGTATTTCAAGATAGGTTCGCTTATACTTTTTTTCCTGCTGTGGGAGGTGCTTGGACGGATAAATGATGCCTGTCAGTGGGTTGATCCGAAATTTTTCCCCGTACCGACAGGAATAATTGCATCGGCATATACATATCTGACAGACGGAACTCTTTTTACACACTTAGGAATAAGCGTATATCGTGTTGTTGTTGGCTATGCAATCGACGTTGTCATTGCAATTGTGCTTGGCAGCCTTATTGCGAGCTTTAAAACTATGGACAATATTTTTTCTCCCATAATTAACCTTTTCAGTCCCATACCGATTATGGCATTTCTTCCTATGTTTATACTGTGGTTCGGCATTGGCGAGCAGTCTAAGGTAATACTTATTGCCTATACGACGATTATATATATGCTCTCCTATGTCACCGAGGGAATAAAGGACACCGACCCTGTGCTTATCCGTTCGGCAGTAAGCCTTGGCGCAAACCCTTGGCAGTTTTTTACACGGGTAAAATTCCAGTCGGCATTTCCTAATATTTTCCTTGGAATGAAGGGTGCGCTGGGAACGGCTTTCGGAGCTATGGTAGTTGCGGAAATGATGGGTGCGTCCACAGGACTTGGTTATATAATCGTGTTCTCCAAGAACTGGTTTAAGATGAATGATATGATGATGGCGGCGATTGCCATAGGACTGCTGTATTCACTTATGTTTGTAATACTTACCGTTGTGGAGTCCGCACTTTTCAAATGGAAAAAGGAAACCACAGGCGGCGCAGTTGAGAAATAATGCGTATTATCTCGGAAATACCGCAGAGCGGCAGAGTTATTGCGGTATTATCACGACAAGGGTGATGGAATATGCGATTTGATCTTATTGTAAAAAACGGAACGATTGTCAATACAGACGGGCTTTGTAAGGCGGATATTTGTGTAAAGGACGGTAAAATTGTGGCAATTGTTCTTGACAGCCGTGATATCGAGGCGGATGAGTGCTGCGATGCTGCGGGAAAATACGTTTTTCCGGGTGCTGTTGATGCCCATATGCATATCGGCGAATATAACGCCGATTTCGAGGATATGCAGACCTCTACAATGGCGGCAGCGGTGGGCGGAATAACCACCTGCGTGGATATGCCCCTGAATCTTTATTCGCCCTCGGTGGTAAACGGTGAAATATTCAAAGCCAAAAAAGAGCTGCTTGGCAGTGAAAGCTATGTGGATTTTATCATGTGGGGCGCTCTTGTTCCCGAAAATCTCGACAAGCTTGTTGAACTGCACGATGCGGGTGCTGCCGCATTCAAGTCATTTCTTTCAGGGGGAGGGAATGATTTTCATGCACCTGATATGGGACAGGTAAGGCAGGCTCTTATGACCATAAAGGAATTTGACGGACTTGCGGGATTTCACTGCGAGGATTATTCCATAATAAGCCGCGGCAGACAGTATGTCCTTAATAATAAAATTGACGGCAGGCAGGCATTCTGCGATTCCCGACCCCTTTCCGCGGAGATTATAGCCACATCGAATATAATTGAGCTTGCAAGGGAAACAGGTGCAAGAGTGCATATCTGTCATGTAAGTCATCCTCGTGTAGCGGCTGTCATCGAAAGGGCACAGCTTGAGGGAGTTGATATAACGGCGGAAACCTGCTCCCACTACCTTACATTCTCCCGTGAGGATTACCTTGAAAAGGGCTGCCTTTTCGGCTGCGCACCTCCTTTGCGTGAAAAGGAGGCAATTGACGGCTTGTGGGAGTATGTGAAAAAAGGCGTACTCGGCTGTATTGTATCCGACCATTCGCCCGGAATGCCCGAAAACAGAAGTGACGAGCATCAGCCGACATATATGTCGGGGTTCGGAATAAGCAGCATTCAGACTGTGTTCAGAACGGTTTTTGACGGTGCCGTAAAGCATGGCTGTTCCCCCTGCATACTGGCACGGGAGCTTTCGGAAAATCCTGCAAGGCGATTTGGAATTTACGGCACAAAGGGAGCTGTAAAAACAGGATTTGATGCGGATATGGTTATCGTAGATCCCGAAAGGGAATGGGCTGTTAAGGCTGAGGAGCTTTATTACAAGCAGAAGGTGTCCTGCTTTGTGGGACATTCGGGCAAGGGTGAGCCTGTGGCTACCTACATAAGAGGCGTCAAGGCTGCGGAAAACGGCAGGGTGCTTGTGTCAAAGGGATTTGGAAAATTTGTTGGATAAGGAGCGTTAAAATGTCAAAATACAGCAGATATACCGAGTTGGTGGATAAATACAGGGAATTTCTCATCACAGCGGAAAAATATATCTGGAGAAACCCCGAAATCGGGTACAAGGAATGGAAAACCTCCGCTTATCTGGAGGAGAGATTTGCGGAGCTTGGATATGAGGTAAACAGAGCGAGTAACATACCCGGATTTACCGCTGTTTATGATACGGGGAGAGAGGGACCGACCGTTGCGGTGATGGGGGAGCTTGACACACTTGTCTGCTCGGCTCATCCCGAATCGAACCCCGAAACCGGCGCTGTACACGCCTGCGGTCATTTGGTTCAGGTTTGTATAATGCTGGGTACTGCCGCAGTAATGAAGGCTGCGGGCGATGACGGCACCCTTTGCGGACGGATAAAGTTTGTTGCGGTTCCTGCTGAGGAAACCATAGACCTGGAATTTCGCGACAGGCTTATAGAGCAGGGTGTAATCAAATATGTTGCGGGAAAAATCGAGTTTATGTACAGAGGCTTTTTCGATGATGTTGATATGGCGATAATGGTACACGCCGACAGCGACCCCGAAAAGCTTTTCAAGATGATTGACGGATATGACGGATGTATCACAAAGCACATAGTGTATAAGGGTGTTGCGGCTCATGCAGGAGGATCGCCCCATTTGGGGGTAAATGCCCTTTATGCGGCAACCCTCGGAATAGATGCCTGCAACAGTCTGCGTGAAACCTTTCGTGAGTGGGATCATGTGCGCTATCACCCTATAATTACGCAGGGAGGTCAGGCGGCAAATGCCATACCCGAAATTGTTAAGATGGACACCTATGTCCGTGCAACCACGTTGGATATGATACTTCAGACCAACGTAAAGATAAACCGTGCTTTAGCAGCATCGGCGGCGGTAGGCGCAAATGTAACAATCGAGGATAAACCCGGGAATCTGCCCTTTCACAGCAGTAAGCTGATGAACCGTATGTTTGAGGAAGTGGTGGAGGAGCTTTTCGGAAAGGGAAAGGTAATTCACGGGGGCTGGGATACACAAAGCAGCGATATCGGTGATCTTTCCTCGATAATGCCCGTAATTCAGCCGCTGTGTATGGGTGCAGAGGGACATCAGCACGGTGATGATTACCGCATTGCGGATATAGAAAAGGCTGTTATCAACCCCACAAAGGCGGTTGTTTGTTTGGTTGTTAATCTGCTCAGCAACAACGGTGAAATGGCGTACAGAGTAATTGAGGAATATAAGCCGCTTTATACGGACAAAAGGGATTATTTTGCGGAAATAGACCGTATAGCTATTAAAAAGCAGCTTGTAGTCACCAATCCCGACAGTTCGATTACACTGGATTTTCATAATCCCAATTATCATCAAAAAACCGAGCATATTTCCGCCGTTCCGGAGGTTACGGAGGAATAGTGCAAATAAATTTTAAGGAGAGTTATATTATTATGGGTTATCCGAATGATCTTTTATCCACAAGGGCGGTTGTTAAGCCGGGATTGTGGGCAGTTATTTCCAAGGATGGGCTGGTAAATAACGTTATTCCCTGCATAAAAAATTGTAGGGTAAGCATAGTTGCCTCACCGAAAATGGGCGCATCCTTTGTACAGTATGTTGTGGAGGCGCAGCCCGATGGCGGTACTTCCGAGATCTGGGCAAGCGAGGAAAATATCGAGGCATTTATCTATGTAATAAGCGGTAATGTCACCGTTAATATCGGCGGAGAGGAAAAGCTGCTTACAGACGGAGGATACGGTTTTTCCCCTGCGGGAACGGGAATAGGCTTTAAAAATATCGGTGCCGAAAAGGCAAAGCTCTTACTGTATAAGCAGATATACATTCCCCTTAAGTGTACATCGGCATATACCTGCTGGGGCAATGTGAATGAGATGGAATATCGCATTTACGACGATATGGAAAATGTATTTATCAAGGACCTGCTGCCCACGGAGCTTGGATTTGATATGAATATGCATATTTTAGCCTTTGCGCCGGGAGGCTGTCACCCGATTGTGAAAACGCACGTCCAGGAGCATGGAGCATATATTCTCAGCGGTGAGGGTATGTATTTTATGGACGACCGCTGGCTGGGAATAAAGAAGGATGATTTTATGTGGTTTGGCCCGTATGTAGCCCAGTGTGCCTACGGAGTGGGACGGGAGCTTTTTGCGTATATTTACTCAAAGGACTGCAATAGGGACGTTATTATGTGATAGAAAAGGATTTGATTTGCTATGATAAAGGCAAGCAGTGCCGAAATAAGACGTATACTTGAAAATATAAACCGTTTTAACTCCACCCCCGAAGAGGGCGAGGGTACAACGAGAGTGCTTTTTACAGAGCCGGAGCTTGAATCCCGAAAATACATAAAGTCGGAAATGGAAGCAGTGGGACTTAAGGTCACCGAGGACTCGGTGGGAAATATTTTCGGGACATTGGAGGGCAGTGATCCCACACTTTCGCCCGTATGGACAGGCTCGCATATAGACACCGTACTTAATGCGGGAATGTTTGACGGGATGGCGGGAATAGTCTGCGGGATAGAGGCACTCAAGATGATAAGCCGTTCGGGAATTACCCCGAAAAGGAGCATAAGCGTAATTGTCTACACCTCGGAGGAGCCTACACGATTCGGCTTGTCCTGTCTGGGAAGCCGTACAATGGCAGGTGCTCTTACCCCCGAGGATATGAAAAGGCTTACGGACAAGGACGGAAAGACCCTTTACGGTGTTTTGACGGAGCTGGGCTATGATGTGAGTGCATTGCCCGATGTGGTACGCAGGGAGGGAGATGTTTTTGCTTCCTTGGAGCTGCATATCGAGCAAAACCGACACTTGGATGATGCGAAAATTCCCGTGGGAATTGTCAGAGGGATATGCGCCCCGACCAATTATGAGGTGGTAATAAAGGGCGTTCAGGGACATGCAGGCGGAATGGCAATGGAGGATCGCCACGATGCGTTTATGGCTTGCTGTCGTTTTGCACTGGAACTGGAAAAACTGGCAAAAAGCTCTCAGGGCGAATATATCACTGCTACCATAGGGCGAGTAAGGGTTTATTCCGGGGCGGTCAATGTTATTCCCGGATATGTGGGATTTTCGGTTGATATACATTCAATTGACATGGAGTCAAAGGAAATTATTATGGCTCAGCTGGAAAAGGTAAAAGCTGCTGTTGAGGAGGAGTACGGCGTTTCAGTGGAAATGCGCCTTGATAATCACGATATACCGCTGAAATGCTCCGAAACCGTCCTTAACGTTGTCAGAGATGTATGCAAAGATACCGAAACCGAAAGCATGGAGCTTATAAGCGGTCCGTACCATGACAGCTTGTTTGTGGGCAGATTTGCTCCCGCAGCAATGATATTTGTCCCAAGCAAAAACGGCATTAGCCACAGCAAGGACGAGTGGACGGATTTTGAGGATCTTGCCACAGGCACACAGGTGCTTGCGGAGTCATTATGCCGACTGGCAAATATGTAGGATAGGAGAAAAATAATATGAAGATTGTTATTCTCGAACCACTGGGAATACCCGATGAAACTATGATTTCAATGGCAAAAGAGGCTGTGGGTGACAAAATGGAGATTGTCTATTACAATACCCGCAGGGAGGATACCGAAACCTTTATTGAACGTGCCTGCGATGCAGATGCGGTTGTTCTCTCAAACTTCAAGTTTAAAAGGGAGGTTATGGAAAAATGTCCCAAGCTAAAATATATCTGTGTGGCATTTACGGGATATGATCATGTGGATATGGACTACTGCCGTGAAAAGGGAATAACCGTGTCAAACTGTGCGGGCTATTCCACGGTTGCGGTTGCCGATCTTGTGTTCGGATTTATCATTGCCCTTTACAGAAATATTATCCCCTGCAACGAGGCCGTGCGGAAAGGCGGAACCAAGGCGGGTCTTGTAGGACCCGAGCTTGAGGGAAAGAGGTTCGGTATTATCGGCGCAGGGGCAATAGGATTACGGGTTGCCGCTATTGCCAAGGCATTTGGCTGCAGTGTGTTTGCTTACAGCAGAACGAAAAAGGATATTGACGGAGTGACATTTACCGATTTGGATACACTTATGTCAACCTGTGATATTGTTTCCGTACACGTTCCTCAAAATTCCTCTACCGTAGGGCTTATAAATGCCGAAAAAATAGGACTTATGAAGAAAAACGCAATTCTTATTAACACTGCGAGAGGACCTATAGTAGACAGTGCCGCTCTTGCGGATGCGCTTAACAGCGGAGCTATTGCGGGAGCGGGAATTGATGTGTTTGAAAGTGAACCGTCCATAGACGAGAGCCACCCTCTTTTAAACGCAAAGAACTGTATTGCCACGCCCCACGTTGCTTTTGCTTCCAACGAGGCTATGTATAAAAGAGCGGTTATAGTGTGTGACAATCTGAAAGCGTATATTGAGGGAACTCCGATTAATATAGTTTCCTGAATAAATAACAATGTCAAAGGCAATACCTCACAGGTAATTCTTGTGGGGTATTGTCTGCAATATTTTGTATTCGGAGTATAATTGACAGTATTTTCTTCATTATGATATAATGAAATAAAGAGGAAATCCCGCTGTCGTTTAACGAAAGGGTTGGTGTTTATGAGTGTAACGATTCGGTGGCTTGTAAGCAGTGGAATGCCTGAATGTGGCTTTATTGCAGGAGAAAGCGGAAAGGAAAATGTCATTACCGGAATAAATATCATGGATAATCCCGACACGGTCAGATGGCTGCAAAAGGGTGAGCTGGTGCTTTCTACGGGGTATCTGCTGACATCTCCCGAGCTTTACAGCAGCCTTATAAATCGGCTTTATGAAAGGGGCTGTTCGGGCTTCGGGATAAAGCTAAACAGGTACATTGACACACTGCCCGATGAGATGATAACACAGGCAAATGCCTTGGGATTTCCCATATTCAGTATACCCTTTTCCAAAACGATGGAGAATATAATAAATATCGTATATCACGAGATATTTCTTTCCGAAACCTCACAGGTACAAAAGCTGTCACAGGCATATAGGGACGTTACCACAGCCGCAACAAAGCCGCACGGTATGAAGGCTATGCTTAAGCATATAAGCGAATATGTAGGGTGTCCCGTATTTCTGACCAACGAGTGCTTTTATGTGCTGGATTATTATATACCCGATGATTCCGATATAAAATTTCCCTTTTCCGCCGAAAAAACTGCGGCGGAGGTATTTCCCGAAAAGGAAATAAAAAGGATTATGGAGGAGCAGGAGGAGAGAAATGTACCGGTAAAATCCGTTCACACAGACGGCAGGGATTTTGAACTGTTTTCAGTTTCCGTAAGGGATAAAATAATAGGCTATCTTGTCTGCGTTGAAGAAAAGAAAGCCTTTACGACCCGTGAATTTGATTTTATAGACGGTATTAACAGTGCTGTCAGCGTGGCGATTATCAGCAACTCCTTTTCCGCCGATATAGAGCAAAATGTGTGGGACAGACTTCTTTCGGGAAATGTATCCAATGTTCATGAGGCTGAGGCGCTTTGTATAAGGAGCGGATTTGATTTTGAACGGAAGCGCATATGTGCGGCTTTTGAGATTCCCAACTATGCTATGATGACAACCGCAAAGAAGCATTCCTTTGAGAGAACGTTCCGAGGTGAATGTGACCTTGTGATGAGTGAAAATTCGGTTAAATATCATTTTATAGTCTATAATTCCACGCTGATATTGTTTATAATGTCCGACAGAGATGAGGATAATCAGAACACTGCCGCACAAAAGGTCTATTTGCTGATTGAAGGTCTGACGGAAGGGCTGAAAAAAATAAGGGTGAGCTGTCTTGTGGGATACAGCAGGAGCATGAGGGGAGCGGAAACCATTTCCGAAAGCTATTTTCAGGCGGTAAATGCGCTTAATGTGGGAAAACGTCTGCACAGCGGCAGCAATATATTTTCATATCAGCAGGACTATGCAATGCACCTCTTGTATAAGGGGTATTCCACAGAGGAGCTGAAGAGTATTTACAATGAATTTATCTATCCGCTAAAAAAATACGATGAGAGCGTCAACGGAGAGCTTTGTAAGACAATAACGGAGTACATCAAGTCAAAGCAGAATATATCCACAGCCGCAAAAAATCTTTTTATACACCGAAACACCATGATGTACAGGCTTTCGCAGATAGAGGATATTCTGGGGCTTAAGCTCAGCTCCTCCGATACCATATTCCGCATATCAATGGGGCTTTATATTGATAGGGCTATAGATTGAGAGCTTTCCTACAGTTTGCTTATACAAGCGTAAAATCGTTATTGTCCTGTGCAGCCGCAGTGCCTGAATCGTGAGAATTGGCTATCAATACGCCCTATTTATTGATGTATCAAATATAAGTGATCCGTCACTATTAACGTGTTCCGTTCCGCCAAGCTATTACCCCTTTTACTTATTTATATAAATTTCCGTATATTGACATTATACTTTCTTTGTGCTATAATGCTTATAGATGGAGGAGGTGACGGTATGTCAATTTTATCATCTTATCACAATGTTGTATTATCGGGAAAACACGCCGGAGAAATTCTCACGGTTGATACAATGGGATTATACAGTTTTGGAAATTATATAATCAACAAGCATAATGTAAGAAAATTTACTTTTATCAAATATCGCAATGAATATCGAACTATGTGCGAAGTTTGGAAAATCGTTTGGTGTGACAATACCGTCAGCATTTGCCTGTTGACGAGAAAAATTTCAAATAAATTCTGTCGCATACTTACTGCACCCGAGCCGCCGTCTCTTTCCCAAGAGCTCAAGAGAAAGAAGACAAAGCTGCCTAAAATATCTTCCGTTGCTTATTCCACACAGGGTTCATGGAGATGTCCAAAGTGCGACTTGGTTAATGTGGGGAAAACCTGCACCAATTGCGGTACAATGCGCTTATTGGAAGATAGCAAACGGACAAAAAAGCTTTTCCCTCGTGACTTTAGATTTTAAAATATCCGTAAGGTGTATTGCCGCAGTCGCAAAGCAAAGGGAAAATGATTGTTATGACAGTTAAAGTACGCATTTTCCCTAAAACAGTTACTTAGCACCTTTCTTTGGATTTTAGTATACTGTTTTCTACCCTTTGTGTCAAGCTTTATTATACGGGATTACCTTTTCTTTGCCTTATTATAGTAATACAGCTTTCAAAAACCACGTTTCAGAATGTTCAAATTCTTGACAACCTGTGCAATTCATGTTATACTAAAACGAGTAGCCTTGATTTGCAGAGGGGATATGTGTCTATGAATAAGATCAGGATAACAGTGTGCGGAGTGGATTATGTTGTCAGCACAGATGATTCGGAGGAATATATGGCAGCCCTTGCAGCCGCTGCCGAAAAAGAAATAACATCAATGACCACACCGTCTAAGGGCTTTACCGAAAAGACAGCCGCTGTTTTTTCGGCGCTTGTAAATATGGATAGGGCTGTGAAAGCTGAACGGGAGAACATATCACTGAAAAAACGTGCCGAGGGCGGATCTGCCGCTTGGCATGCGAAATATTCCGCAGCCGAAAAGGAAAATCGTCAGCTTTGCGGAAGACTTAAGGCGTGCGAAAATAAGAATATCGTTTTGGAAAAGGAAAACGAAGCCTTAGGTACATGTAACGATGAGTTAATCCGTGTAAAGGCGCATCTTGCCGCAGCCGAAAAGGAAAATCGTCAGCTTTGTGGAAGACTTAAGGCGTCTGAAAATAAAAATATTGCTTTGGAAAAGGAAAACGAAGCCTTAGGTACATGTAATGATGAGTTAATGCGTGTAAAGGCACGTCTTGCCGCAGCCGAAAGGGATAACAGGAGGATTAACGCCGAATTGTCCCGCTGCATTTCCGAAAATAAAGAGCTGACCGCGGCAGCCGAAAAAAACAATGAAAATAAATCCGAGCAATCCTCGCTGAAAATAAGAATAGAAATTCTTGAGGGAAAAATCAAGCTTTATGAGGCTGAACGGATAAGAAACGAAAATTTACAGGCGCATGAAACCGAAATGCTGAAAAGCGCTGTGGAGCGTCTTGAGGAGAAAAGCAAGGCTCTCGAAAAGGAGAATAATCTGCTGAAAAAGCGTCCGGATTTTAAGGGAGAACAGCTTGTGATTGAAAATACCGTTTCCCCGTCCGTGACAGTTCCCCTTGGCAGGGAGTACATATATGCGGATAAGACTGCCGAAAAGGCCGCAAAACGAACCAATGCCGATAAGACGGAGAAGCATAACGGTGACGGTGCGGCGGCACTATCCGAGGAGCAGGCTGAGGTCCAGCTTCCGGGACAGTTTTCTTTAATTGCCTCGGACGATGAAAATGTTTGTCTGTACAATCCCGATACCGAGAAAGACAGATCGGTCGGGCGCAGAAGAGGAAAGAAAAGATAAGATGTCACTAAATTATGAAATACTCGCTCCGGCAGGAGGAATGGAGAGCCTTTATGCCGCGGTTCGCTGCGGTGCGGATGCGGTTTATGTCGGAGGGAAAAGCTTTTCTGCAAGGGCAAATGCGGATAACTTTACCGATGAGGAGATGAAGCAGGCGGCGGAGTATTGCCATTTACACGGGGTTAAGCTTTTCAGGGCAATGAATACCGTTATTTTTGATTCGGAGACCGAGGATTTTTTTCGGGCTGTTATTTACAGCGCCGAGATAGGCGTTGACGGGCTTATTATTCAAGACACGGGCGCCGCAGCTCTTGCACGTGCCGCTGTATCTGAAATGCCTCTCCATGCATCAACGCAAATGACAATACATACGCCGTGCGGCGCAATGGAGGCAGCGAAGCTGGGATTTTGCCGTGTCGTTGCGGCAAGAGAGCTTTCGCTGAGGGAAATAAGGCGGATCTGCGATACAGGTATTGAAATTGAGGCTTTTGTTCACGGGGCGCAGTGTATGAGCGTTTCCGGGCAATGCTATATGAGTGCGGTAATAGGTTCGAGAAGCGCAAATAGGGGGCAGTGTGTGCAGGCGTGCAGACTGCCTTTTTCAGCCGTTGACGGAAGCACTGACGGTGACAGGTATGACCTGTCGCTTAAGGATATGTCCTATGTTGAAAGGGTAAAGGAGCTGCTTAACGCAGGCGTATTTTCCCTGAAAATAGAGGGAAGAATGAAACGCGCGGAATATACGGCAGCCGCCGTTACTGCGTTAAAGGACAGTATTTTAGGCGACAGAGAATTACCCGATGATATGAAGCGGCTAAGGGCTGTTTTTTCAAGAAGCGGCTTTACCGACGGCTATCTTTCGGGCAGGATTAATAGGGATATGTTCGGATTTCGCCGAAAAGAGGACGTGGAAAGCGCAAAGGACGTTTTGCCGCAGCTTTCACAGCTATACCGTAATGAAGCGGGAATAGGTAAAATACATTTTCTTTGTACCCTTAAGGCAGGTGAGAAATCACGGCTGGATTTTTCCGTAAACGGAATTAGCGGCAGTGTTTTCGGTGCAGAGGTGCAAAGAGCGGTTACTCGACCGACCACAGCGGAGGATGTAATAAAATGTCTTTCAAAGCTGGGCGGAACCGCTTATAAATTTGGCGAAGCCGATACCGATATTGAGGATAACGCCATGCTGCCGATATCCGCGCTTAACGCCCTTAGGCGCAGTGCGGTTGAATATATTGACAGGGAGATTATATCCGGTAATACACCAATCTATTCCATTAGTAGGAATATGCCATCGGTGAGAGAAAGATCGGATGCGGTAACGGAAAGCCCCGCAATATGGGTTATCTGCCGCAATGCGGCGCTTGTGCCGTGTGTGGCGGGTACGTCGGCGGAGAAGATTATTATTCCTCTTGATGAATTTGAAAGGCTTGATTTTGAGGGCGGATATGACAGATTTGCGGTTATGCCGCCTGCATTTACCTTTGATGAAGGCAGAATGACAGACAGATTGATGAATATATACAAAAAGGGCTGTAGGCAGCTTTGGTGCGAGAATATTGCGCACATAAGGATTGCCGAAGATATAGGAATGGCGACTCTCGGTTCGCCGCGGCTCAATGCGGCAAACTCCTATGCCTGCGATGAGTACGGAAAAATGGGTATCATGTCGTTATGCGTTTCAGCAGAGCTTCGGGCGGGACAGATAAGAGCGCTGAAATCCCCCATACCTATAGGAATATACGCATATGGGCGTATGCCGCTTATGCTTACGGTGAATTGTCCCATAAAGGCACAGGCAGGGTGTCGGCACTGCACAGGGGCTGTCACCGACAGAACGGGCAGAAAATTTCCCGTCCGCTGCTGCGGAGAGTATACGGAGCTGCTTAACTGTGATTTTTTGGATGTTCTTGACAGACTTGAGGATTTCGGCAAAATTGATTTTGCACTGGTAGATCTGACGGAGGAAATTTCCGAGGCACAGGCGGCTATGCTTGCAAAGGGCTGTGATGTGCGAACGGAGCTTCCGCATGGAGAGAGATATACCAAGGGACTTTACTATAGGGGGATCATATGAAAGAAGGATTTAAGAGAACAATAGCCTTTTTGTTTTTTCTGCTTGCAGGGATAGCGGCAGGAACGGTTATTGCGGGGATATGCTCGGATATACCCTTTTTGAGCTGGCTGGGACACTCGGTAAGCATTGGCATAGATACCGGAGATCCGGTTATACTTGATCTTATCGTGGTTAGGCTGGCGTTCGGATTTATTATGTCTGTAAATCTTGCCCAGATATTATGTGTTATAGCTGCGCTGATTCTATACAAAAAGGTAATAGTGTAGCTTTGTCAAGGTGGTGTTATTTTGGCTGAAATCAGGGATAGACTTCGATTTGTTATCATAATGGGACTGTCACTGTTTTTGATGTCATGCGGTGCAGTGGAACTTATGAAGCTGCAAATTGTAGACGGCGGAAGCTATTACGAGGAATCACAGAGTACAACAGTGGCCACACAGAGTATAAATGCGCCGAGAGGGCAGATTGCAGATTATGACGGGGAGTGGCTTGTAAGCAACAAATCGGGATTGAATGTGGTTTTTGAAAAGGCATTTTTTCCGTCTGATAACTCGGAAATAAACAGGATAATATTAACCGCAGTCAATATCCTTGAAAGCGAGGGCGTTGAGTGGAATGACATTCTCCCCATAAGCACAGCTTCACCCTTTGAATTTGATGAAGACCGTGAAAGTGATTCCGCTCGTCTGCGTACAAATATCGGCGTTCAGGCCTATGGAACAGCGGAGGACTGCATGATAGCCATGTCGGATATTTACGGTATTTCCGATGATTATACCGACAGGGAAAAGCGAATAATAGCAGGTGTTCGGTATACCATGTATGTCCGTGATTTTTCAGTTTCAAACCAATTTACACTTGCGGAGGATATACCCATGTCGGCAGCCGTACAGCTTAAAGAGTTTACAGGAGAGCTTGACGGATTGGATATTGTGGAAGAGGCAGTTAGGGTAAATAATGTGGGAGATGTTGTTCCTCACCTGATCGGCACAGTCGGCGCTATCTCCGCGGAGGAGTATGCGGAGCTTAAGGATGACGGATATGCGCTCAGCGATACCCTCGGTAAGGGCGGCATTGAGAGTGCCATGGAGGATACCCTCAGAGGTGAAAAGGGTACAAGAACCATTGAAATAAAGAGCGGTCAGGTTATTTCCGATACGGTTACTGAGGAGGCTGTCCCCGGAAACAGCATAAAGCTCACCATTGACAGCGATTATCAGCGGGATGTACAAACTATTTTGGAAAACCATATTTATTGGCTGCAAAATCAAACGTCAACGCGTGCAAGCGGAACATCCGCCGATGCAGGTGCGATAGTTGTGCTTAACGCCAAAACGGGTGCATTGCTTGCTGCCGCTACTTACCCGACATATGACCTTAACGACTATATAGAGGACTATGCATCAGTGGCGGCGGGGGAGAATGCTCCCCTTACCAACAGGGCGGTCAGCGGAATGTATCGTCCCGGCTCTACCTTTAAAACGGTTACGGCAATAGCAGCTTTGAACGAGGGTATCATTGACAGAAGCTACACAGTTACCTGCAACGGCGTCTATACCTATTGGGAGAATTGGTCGCCGAAATGCACAGGCTCTCACGGCAGCATAAATGTTATAACCGCCTTGCGTGAATCCTGCAATATATTCTTTTACGAGGTGGGACGGATAACGGGTATCGACACTATAGCCGATTATGCATCACAGCTGGGGCTTGGCGAGGAGATGGGTCTTGAAATAGGCAGAGATGTGAAGAAAGGCTTTATTGCAACCCCCGAATCCTATATGGAAAGGCAGCAGACATGGCAGGCGGGAAATGTTATCCAGGCTGCCATAGGTCAGGCTGATACCTATGTTACCCCTTTGCAGATGGCGGCGCAGGCTATGACTATAGGAAATAAGGGAACACGCTATCAGACCTATATGGTGGACAGCATCTATGATTACGGCATGGAAAATCTTATTTCTAAGACAGAGCCTGTAGTTGCGGCGGAGATTGAGGACAAGACGGGATATACCTTTGATACGGTTATAGAGGGTATGCGTGAGGTGGCACAGTTTGACGAGTATACCTATCCCACGGCCGAGGATTATTATACGGATAATTATCTGCTTACGGATTTGCCCTATGATGTTGCCATAAAGACCGGAACTCCCCAGATAACCTCCTCAACCGATACAGGCTCGGCATTTATAGGCTTCTATCCTGCCGATGACCCGGAAATAGCCTTTAGCGGATTTATCGAACACGGTGAGTATTCCAAGCTGATGATCAAGGAAATCATATCCGCATACTACGATGAATTTTACACAATAGATAAGCTGTCCGAAAGCAAAACGGGGGAGGAAATAGCCGAGGAGCTTGCGGGGCTGGGTGAGAATGAGGAAGAATAATATTAGGGGTGATGGTTTTATGAAACTGAAATCGTGCCTTGCCGTTGTCCTTGCTGTGATTATGACAGGCTGCAATGCAGAAAGCGGTATAGAGGATGAAAGTGAAGCTTCGGTACCTGTAACGTCCGCGATAACCGTTGACGGTCCGCAAAGGGATTTGGATTATATCGGCGAACAGAATTCCGAAGAAAATATCAATACATTCTTTTCCGCTCTTACTCTTACGGAAAAGGAGTTTTACCCCACGGAAAGCTCCGTGCATTTCAGCGGCAGGCATTTAAACGTTGACGGAGTGGAATATCTCAGCAATACCTGTTCGTCCATAGATTTTGTTATGACAGGTGACAGGATTGAGGCGGTGCTGGTATCAAATGCAAGTGATTACAGTGAAAAAAATCGTGCATATCTTGCAGTGGTGATAGACGGCGAGGTTACAAGCAGAATTGCGGTTGAAAACGGTACAAACAGCTATGTTCTGTATGAGGGCGATAAACTGATAAACGCCGAGGTTTCCCTTGTGAAGCTAAGTGAAACCACAGCCGCAAGTCTTGGGGTAAAAAGCGTAACGGTGAATGCAACCAGTATTGCCCCAAGCCGTGACAAAGAGCTGCAAATCGAGTTTATAGGCGATTCCATAACCTGCGGCTACGGCAACGAGGGTTCGGCGGAAAGCGGTGTGTTCGATACGGCGGAGGAAAACGGCTTAAGCACGTATGCCTATCTTACGGCGCAGGCTCTTAATGCGGATTGCAGTCTTGTCTGTGCAAGCGGAATCGGACTGATTTCCGATTGTACAACGCAGGGTGTTCTTAAGGATTATCTGCTGATGCCGAAAATGTATGAATACAGTGATATATATTTTGAGCTTCATCGCAGTGTATCGGAGCTTACTCAGTGGGATTTTGGCGGCGGCAGCGATATTGTGGTTATCAATTTGGGTACGAACGATTATACCTATACAGGAAAAAACGAGGAACTGCAGGCGCAGTTCGGTGATGCATACTATAATTTTATCGGGCAAATCCGTGAAAATAACCCCGATGCTATAATAATCTGTACCTTAGGTATATTGGGTTCGGAGCTGTACGGTCAGATTGAATATGCAGCGGAGCAATACAGCGATGATCACGCGGACAAGAATATTTATACCTATAGGTTTGATTCTCAGTCAGCGGAGGACGGGTACGGTACGGATTATCACCCAAGTACCGCGACCCATGAAAAGGCGGCAGCGGCGCTGACGGAGTATATTCGGGCTTTGATAGAGAATTAGAAAGTGCTGCGTGATAATTACCGCATACTGTCATATGAAAGAGAGAGGCTATGATTATTTATTCGACAAGACACGGCGAAACAGAGTGGAACTCACTGGATAAAATCAGCGGGATAACCGAGGTGGAGCTTACTCCCGCAGGAATTGAGCAGGCAAAGCTGCTTGCAGAAAGGGTTTGTGCCGAATGTGGAGATATATCCGCAATATTCTGTTCGCCTATGAAACGGGCGCAGATAACCGCAGGCTACACCGCAAAGGCTCTTGGACTGGATATTATTACCGACAGCCGTCTGCGGGAATGGAACTACGGCAGCTTTGAGGGAAAACACAGGGATACCGGGGGCTACCGTGAAGCCAAGCTGCAATTCGGCTGCAAAATGCCCGGCGGGGGAGAATCGGTTTTTCAGCTTGTGGGAAGAATTTATCCGTTTCTTGATGATGTCCGTGAAAAATATAAGGGTAAAAATGTCCTGATAGTAAGTCACGGTGGTGTTTGCAGGATTATAGATTCATACTTTAACGATATGACCTCACAGCGCTTTTCCCAATTCTTTATGGGCAATTGTGACCTGCTAAGATATGTTATTGATCAGTAAGGAGAGATTTGACTATGAAACAGATACTGGATGGAGTTTGGACTATGTACCCCGCAGCGGATACCGAGGATAAAATTCCCACAACCGTACCCGGCTCGGTTTATTCGGCTTTACTGGGCAGCAAGCGTATTTCCAATCCTTATTTTCGGGAAAATGAATATATAAGCACCTCCGTAAGTGAGGATGATTATGTTTTTGCGAGAATCTTTGAACCTACCGTGGATATGATGGGCTGTGACAAGGTGCTTTTGAAGTTTTACGGTATCGATACCATTGCCGATATTTTCCTGAATAATACTCTTTTGGGGAAAGCGGACAATATGCACTGTGAATGGGTATATGACGTAACCGATATTATAAAAGGCGATGAAAATTTACTGGAGGTTAAATTTACATCTCCGCTTAAATACATTGCGGAAAAGGATGCCGCCGAGCCTTTATGGGGAGTTAATTCAACGGTAAAGGGCTTTCCCCACATTCGTAAGGCGCATTATATGTTCGGCTGGGATTGGGGTCCAAAGCTACCCGATATGGGAATATGGCGCAGCTGCGAGTTTATAGGAGTAAAGGGCGGGCTTATAGACAGCCTTTATATCAAGCAGGATCACAGCCGTGTCGCCGAGGGGATTGTGGACATTACTGCTCAGATACACCTTACCCATTGCGATGAACGGGAGAAAAAGCTTGTACTTACCGTCCCTCAACCGTCCGGAAAAACAATTGTAGCTTCCAAGGTGATAGCGCCGGGACAGGGAAATGTGAATATTTCCTTTGAAATATCAGATGCTAAGCTATGGTACCCTCGCGGCTATGGAAAGCAGCCCCTTTATACCGTTCAGACAGAGCTTATTGACACGGAAAGCGGCGAGGTTGTTTCCGAAAGGACGGAAAAAATCGGACTTAGGACAGTTGCCGTTTCAAGGGAAAAGGACGATATGGGTGAGGAGTTTGCCTTTGTTGTAAACGGAATAAAGATTTTCGCCATGGGTGCAAACTATGTTCCCGAGGATCAAATACTGTCGAGAATTTCAAGGGAAAAAACCGCCAAGCTGCTGAAGCAGTGCGCAATGGCTAACTACAATATGATACGTGTGTGGGGCGGCGGCTTTTACCCCGCAGACTATTTCTATGAAATATGCGACGAGCTGGGCTTGCTTGTTTGGCAGGATTTAATGTTTGCCTGCGCCGTTTATAGGGCGGATAAAGGCTTTTGCGAAAATGTTCGTCACGAGATTGAGGAAAATGCAAAGCGTTTCAGAAATCACCCGTCACTTGCAATGTGGTGCGGCAATAACGAAATTGAATCCGCATTGCAGTACTGGGGTATACCGAGAGCGGACAGCTATAAAAAGGACTATCTGCGACTGTTTGAGGAGCTTGCGCCCAAGGTGCTTTCCCACTATGACCCGCAAACCTTTTACTGGCCGTCATCACCCTCATCCGGCGGCGGATTTAGCGATTTGGATGCAGAGAATAAGGGGGATTCCCATTATTGGCAGGTATGGCACAGCCTTGCACCCTTTACCGAATATAACAAGCATTCATTCCGCTTCTGTTCGGAGTATGGCTTTGAATCCGTTCCAAGCATGAAAACCGTAATATCCGTTGCGGATTATGACGATCTCAACCTTATGTCGCCTGTGATGGAGGCTCATCAGAAGTGCGAGCAGGGCAATGAAAAGCTTATGTACTACCTTGCACAGATGGTGCATTACCCCTATGACTTTGAGGGATTGGTTTATGCCTCCCAGCTTGTGCAGGCGGATGCAATACGTCTTAATGTGGAAAGAATGAGGCGAATGAGGGGCGTATGTATGGGCTCGCTCTACTGGCAGGTCAATGATTCCAACCCCGTTATTTCATGGTCGTCCATAGATTATTACCACCGCTGGAAAGCGCTTCATTATTATGCAAAGCGTTTCTATGCGCCTGTTCTGATTTCCGCGGATATGACTGATTACACAGCTGTTCACCTTAACGTGTCCTCGGAAAAGCAGGAAGCCTTTTCCGCAAAGATAATTTGGCGTGTGCGCTGTGCGGACGGTACGGTTTTCCGCAGGGGTGCGGAGGAGATAACCGTCAATCCTCTTTGCGCCGAGGATAAGGTTGTGCTTACATTGGATCTCACGGGAGTTGATACCGCCGATACCTATGAAAGTCGGAAAATTCGTGCCAATGTTTACCTTGAATATGAGCTTTGCAGGGACGGCAGGATAATTTCCCAAGGAACAAGTCTTTTTGTACAGCCAAAGTCATTTGCTTTCCGTGATCCTCACATTAAGGTCAATGTAACTGAGGAAAACGGCTGCTTTAAAATTGACGTTTCCGCTAAGGCTTTCGCCAAGGGAGTTATGCTGGAGCTTTCCGACAGCGATTGTCTGTTCAGCGACAACTGGTTCGATGTCCATGCAGGCACTGTCACGGTTTATGCCGCAAAGCTTTCGGACAGAGGACCGCAGACTGCCGAGGAATTTGCCGAAAAGCTGCGTGTTCAATCCTATTTTGAGGCAATGCAGCTTACGGAAAGAGAATAAGGAGGAGAATTATGGAGCAGGATATAAATGCGCTTAAAGAACGTTTTCTCGATATATACAGGACTAACATAAAGAGAGATGGCGGGGATAAGCTGCTTGATTATCTTACATCAAAGCAATGCGATTTTTTTACTGCGCCTGCCAGTACACGCTTTCACGGCTCATACGAGGGAGGGCTTCTGCAGCATAGTCTTAACGTTTACGATTGCTTAAAGAGCTATATGGAGCGTGACCGTGTTAGGAATATTTACGGCCTCACCGCTTCCGATGAAACTATAGCGCTTACAGCGCTTCTTCATGATATTTGCAAGGTGAATTTCTACAAGACGGATTTCCGAAATGCCAAAAATGACCTTGGTGTTTGGGAAAAGGTTCCCTATTACACCATTGACGATCAGCTGCCCTACGGACACGGCGAAAAGTCGGTATACATAATAACGGGATTTATGCGGCTTACCCGTGAGGAGGCGTTCGCAATCCGTTTCCACATGGGCTTTTCAGGCTCGGACGATATTAATTTGGTGGGGAGAGCCTTTGAAAAATTTCCCCTTGCCTATGCACTCCATGCTGCCGATATGGAAGCGTCATATTTCTTGGAAAGAAAATAGTGATTTACAGGCAGGAAAATCACATCACGGGATTTTCCTGCCTATGTTTTGACAGTTCAGGCAAAGAGCCGATCCTCGTATCACGCTGTCCGTACCGAATTTATTTCGTATTTCATCAACGGCGCAGTCAAGCTGTCCTGCACGAGTAAGATTTTCCTCAAAGCCGAAAAGATCCGTCTGTGAATATACACGGCTTTTGGGGACAAGGTCGGACAGCCTAACGGTAAGGCTGCGGAATATATGCGGTTCGGGAAAGCTTTGCTTATATATATCATAAGCCGCCTTTGTTATAACCGACGATATATCGGTGTAGCTGTCAAGCCTTATCTGACGCTGAATATAATTTAAATCGGTTGTTCGGAAATTAACGCCCACGGTTTTGCATACCGCATTTTGGCTGCGCAGCTTCATGGCTGCGCCGTCCGCAAGAATACCTACCATAGCGCGGATCTGTTCATTGGCGTAAAGGTCATTTCCGATCGTCATGCCGTTGCTTATGGATTTAAGCGGTATGCTTTCGCCAAAGTATGATATGGGGGAGGTATCATAGCCGTTGGCGTATGCCCAAAGCTGCTTGCCGTTTTTTCCAAGACGGGAGCTTAAAAAGGACGGCTGCGATTGTGCCAGGTCGCCAATGGTATGGATATATAGGGAGTTTAGCTTGCGGTTTGTGACATCTCCCACACCCAGCAGAGCGTTGCAGGGGAGCGGCCATATTTTTTCGCGGAAGTCTGAACGGCGAACAGAGGTTACCGCATCGGGCTTTTTCAGGTCGGAGCATAGCTTTGCAAAGGTTTTTGTAAAGCTTACCCCTATTGAAACGGTAAGACCCGTTTCTTTCTTTATCCGCCGCCGTATATCATTTGCGGCAGCCTCGCCGAATTTGCTGCCGCCCGAGATTTCCAGCCAACATTCATCTATGCCGAAGCTTTCGACTTGGTCGGTGTATTCATTGTAAATTTCCCCCGCAATTTTTGAGTAAAGCACGTATTTGTCAAAGTCGGGGTTAATTTTCACCGCGCCGCCGCATTTTTTGTCCGCCTGCTTTATCGGTTCTCCCGTGCTTACGCCAAGGCGCTTGGCAACATTATTTTTTGCAAGCACAATTCCGTGTCTGTCCTCGGTTTTTCCGCAGACTATAACCGGTTTAAATCGGATTTCGGGACGGCTTAGACATTCAACCGAGGCAAAAAAATTATTCATATCCGAGTGAAGTACGGTTCTTTCCATGATTTTATCACCACTATTTTACAGTATGTCAAGAAAATGGAACATATGTTCTGCTTTTTATATATTATACCCGAACATATGTTCTGTGTCAACCCATAAAACCATAGAATTTTGCATGAAAAACGATACACTTTTTTGAACAAAACGTCACATGACAAATTTGGTAGTAAGTAAATATCACACAGCAAAGGGCTGTCGTAAATTCAGCTCTACGACAGCCTTTAATTTAATAATATCTGTTTAAATAAGCTTGCGCTTGATTTCCGTAACCTTACCGAAAATCCGTATGCGGCTCATTTCCGCCCCCTCAAATACTCTCGGCGGATAGTAGGGATTTTCGCTGATCAGGGTTATCTTGTTTTGCGAAAGTATAACCCTTTTAACCACACCGTCCTCATCATCGATAATAACAACGGCATATGTACCGCTGTCCACAATATCCTGACAGCGTACAAGCACAAGATCACCCTCCATTATCATTGGGGACATACTGTCGCCGGTTACACGTAGAAAAACGTAATCATCGCCCGATGTTACCGAATCGGGTGAAACCTGTTCGTATCCCTCCACATAGCTTTCGGCATGGCAAGCCAGTCCCGCCGCCACACGTCCTATTACCGGTACGGAAACCATTTCCTTGAAATCCGCACTGAATACATTTTTCGGTGCGCCTAATTTAGTGACGGCACCATCGGTGAGATCGTTTATATCCGTACCCAGTGCATTCGCAATGGAATTCAGCACGGGGCATTTGGGACGTTTGATAAGTCCAGCCTCATATCGCTGAATTGTGGATGCGGCTATTCCCACCATGTCTCCCAGCTCAGTCTGAGTAAGCTCCTTTTCGTTTCGCAGTGACTTGATTTTAATACCTATTGATCTAACATCCATATCCATTGCAAACACCTCAATTCAATAATTGCTCTGTGCAGTGCATAATGCATCTTATATTGCTATTATAGCATATAAAATCGGAAAAATCAATAGTTTTTTTGCAAAAAAAAAAAAAAAATTGCCCCATAGGGCAAAAAAAGCAAAAAAAGTACCGCCTTGCCGCCATGTGGACATAAAACCCGCACGCAGCAGGTGGGCAACATCCCGTCAGTCTCACGCTCCCTGCGTCCGTAGCTCCGCACATCTAATGCGGCGGGAGGTCTGCAATCCTCTGGACGGAGAATGAATCCCTTATTTTAAGTGTTGGATTATAAAACCACACTTTCTCGGTCAAGGCAGAAGCTTTCTTCGCTAAATATAGTATACCATGCCCGAAAGCGAAAATCAATAGTAATTTTTGTAGATTTTAAGCCTGTACTTTTGTTATATTTACCGACTAAAAAAAGCATGGACAGAGCGATTCTTGAAAAAGTGAAAAAAAACGGAAGCCGCAGCTGTAAAAGCAGTATTGTCTTACGGAAATGTCATAAAACGGCTGCTGCACTCTTTCGGGTGAGTGCGGCTGCTTGATTATTTCTGTGCAAAATTCCCAATAAAGCTTTGTGAAAATTTACGAATGTAATCGTTGACATAAGGACTTGTTTATGTTATAATTACCTTAGCACTTTTGCGTTATGCGTTTAAAATCATGAAAGGATGAAATTCTATGAAAACTTTTAAAAGGGTGGTTGCCGGTTTAACCGCTCTCAGCACTGCGTTTGCGGTTACTGCCTGCAGCGGAGGAAATGAAACAGGTTCCGATACGGCTGTTTCCACTGCCGAAACCACTACTGCGGCTACCGTTGCTATCAACACCGAAACTCTCGCCGAGGAGGATCAGAACACCGTAAATGATGTTACCGAGCTGCTTCCGGATGTGAAGCTTGAAAACAAGACTATAAAGTGGCTTTCTTTCTATGATCCTTTTCATGCCACTACATCGGGTAACACAAAATCCCTTGCACTTGAGCTTTTTGAAGCTAAGTATGACGGTGAGATTGAGTATATTCCTACCACATGGGAGGCGCGTTTTACCGACCTTTCCACGAATATTCTCGGCGGCGTTGGGATTGATTTTATTCCCGGAGGAGATTTGGATTCCTTCCCCAAGGGAGTTGTAAACGGTCAGTTTATTACCTATGATGAATACATTGACTGGGACAGCGAGCTTTGGTCGTCGGTAAAGGATTTGAACGACCAGTTTAAAATCGGCGATAACCATTACCTTATAGCAACGCAGGCTACAGCGGGCGAGGTTGTAATATATAACAAAAAGACCATTGAGGAATTTGGCTTTGATGATCCGGCGGATCTGCTTGCAAACGATGAGTGGACTTGGTCCACATTCAAGAATATGCTGCTTGATTACTGTGATAATGAGAGTGAATGCTACGGACTTGACGGCTGGTTCAATGAAAAGCCTCTTATGCTTTCCAGCGGTTCAGCGCCTATTGAGTTAAAGGACGGTCAGCTTGTTTCCAACCTTTATGATGAGAATTTGGAAAAAGCGATGAACTTTATGTATGAGCTGTATCAGAACGGACTTACCTTTGACAAGGGTCTGTATGACTGGAACACTCATCCTGAGTTTATCGGCGAGGGTAAGCAGCTGTTCTATATCTGCGGTACATATACCCTTGAGGGCTCTCATGATATCTGGGGCGCAACCTTTGGTGATGCCGAGGATGTTATGTTCGTTCCTATTCCCAGAATGGACGACAGTGATACATATTACCTCACTGCGGGCATGGAAGCGTATATGCTTTGCAAGGGCGCGGGAAATCCCGAGGGCGTTGCACGTTTCATGGAGTGTACGATTGCCGCAAGCTATGATGAAAGAACCGTTGAAATCGCCGAGCAGAAGTATCGTGACGATTACGGCTGGACCGATGAAATGATAGAAATGCGCAACACTATCAATGAAATGACAGCGGAGCATCCTATGTATTCAATCCATACAGGCTGTCCCACGGATTTGTACAGCCTGCTTGACAGCGGCGAATACGGAATAAGAGCGTCTTTCTACGGTATCGAATGGGCTACTGTAAGAGATTCCCTCTCCGAGGCTGTAGACGAGCTTGTTGCGGAATTTAATAATTCGCTGGCTGAAGTTCAGTAAATAAAATAATCGGCTGTAACCGTACTGCCGTAATTCGCCTGTCCTACGCAGAAAGTGGGGCAGGCGTTATTTTTCCCATAGGTATGTATCAACTGACAAAAATCCGCATATAATTAGGGCGAGGAGCTGATGTTTATGTGCGGAATTGCAGGTTTTTGTGATTACAGCGACAGGTTTACCTGTTCGGACGAAAAAGCCGAATCGGCTATGGTAACCTTGAAACGCATGAGAGAGGTGATTGCCCACAGAGGGTGCGACCAGACAGGCGAATACCTAAGGAAATATGTGGGCTTATCCCATACAAGGCTGTCTATCAGGGACGCTTCAAACGGTATTCAGCCCATGATAGGGCGTAAGGACGGGTGCGAATATGCCATAGTTTTCAATGGAGAAATATACAACACGGAGGAAATTATATCCGACCTTAGGGAACGCGGTGTATCACCGAATACCACATGCGATACCGAGGTCATACTTCTTGCCTATATGGAGTACGGAAAGAAATGCGTTGAAATGCTGAATGGTATTTTTGCATTTGCCATTTGGGATTTCGCCGAGGAAAAGCTTTTTATCGTAAGGGACAGAGCCGGCGTTAAGCCGCTTTTTTACACCTTTGTGGGCGATACCTTTGTATTCGGCTCGGAAATTAAGGCTTTGTTTGAATATCCGGGGGTTGTCCCTACAGTCAGCCTTGACAGCTTTAGGGAAATTTTCGGAATAGGTCCTGTGAGAACAGGTGGCTGCGGAGTTTTTGAGGGAATATATGAGCTTGATTCCGGCTGCTGCGGGTGGTATGACAGAAACGGTTTGACCGTTGAAAGGTATTGGGATTTGAAAAGTGAGGATCATACCGACAGCTATGAACAGACGGTGGATAGGGTTTCCTATCTGCTGAGAGATGCCGTTCGCAGACAAATGGTTTCCGATGTGCCTGTGTGCAGCTTCCTTTCGGGGGGCATAGATTCAAGCATAGTCACGGCAATAGCGGCGCAGGTTATCCGTGAAAGCGGCGGTACATTGTCCACATTTTCCTTTGACTTTAAGGGAAATGATATATATTTCAAGTCAAATTCCTTTCAGCCCGAGCCTGATCGTCCCTATGTTGATATAATGCTTTCGCAGCTTAATACAAATCACACCTATCTTGAATGTGACGAGGAGGAGCTTGCGGATATGCTCTATGATGCGGTATGCGCCAAGGATTTACCGGGAATGACCGATGTAGATGCCTCGCTGCTGTACTTCTGCCGCAAGGTTAAGGAGAATAATAAGGTTGCGGTAACGGGGGAATGTGCCGATGAAATTTTCGGCGGCTATCCGTGGTTTTACCGAAAGGATCTCCTTGAGGGGGACGGTTTCCCGTGGTCAAGGGATATGACCATGCGGGAGTCACTGTTGCGTGATGATTTTGCCGCAAGGCTCGATCTTGAGGATTATGCCCACGAAAGATACTTGGATTCCGTGCGCAGAGTTCCGCTGCTTGACGGTGAATCGGGTGAGGAGGCAAAGCGCCGACAAATCACCTATCTTAATATAAAGTGGTTTATGCAGACCCTCCTTGACAGAATGGATCGAACCAGTATGTATTCGGGGCTTGAAGCGAGAGTTCCCTTCGCCGACCACCGTATAATGGAGTATGTGTTCAACGTTCCATGGAGTATGAAACGGAGGAACGATGTGGAGAAGTCGCTGCTGCGCGATGCCTTTAAGGATATTCTGCCACCGCAGCTTTTTATGAGGAAGAAAAGTCCTTACCCCAAGACCTATAACCCAAATTATCAGCGGATATTAAGGGAAAGACTTACAGCGGTTGTAAATGATTCATCCTCGCCTATACAGAATATTGTTGATGTCAAAAAGGTTCTCGATTTCCTTGAACAGCCCGATACGGTAGGTAAGCCGTGGTTCGGTCAGCTTATGACATCGGTTCAGATGGCTGCATATATTTTGCAGATTAACTTTTGGCTGAAAAAATATCGTCCTGCGGTCAAGATATAGTATAGTACGGCTTTCGGCGGTTATTCCAATTGAAAGCTGTATTTTATTTGTATAAAAATTCATTATATATATTCCAAATAGCTATTGACAAAGGTGATAAAATATTATAGAATTTAGGTAGCATTTATATGCATTTATTCGGTTATGCCCTTGAATTTAAGGGCAGCGGAGGTAATAAGATGAGTATTAACAAACTATTTTGCAGCGACTGGGAATTTTCGCTTCAGCCCTACGGCAGCGGCTATTCCGATGATTACAACTGGTCTAAGGTTGATATCCCCCACGACTGGCTTATTTATGATACCAAGGATTTATACAAAAAGTCAACGGGGTGGTACAGGAAGAAATTTACATATGAAAAGAAGAATGGTATGCTGGCGGCAGTTCGCTTTGAGGGAGTTTATATGGACTGTACCGTTTATATAAACGGTATTGCTGCGGGCGAATGGAAATACGGCTATTCCACCTTTGAATTTGACATTACCTCGCTGCTTGTTGACGGCGACAATACAATAGCTGTCAAGGTTAATTACAATACTCCCAACAGCAGATGGTATTCCGGCGCGGGAATATTCCGCCCCGTTTACTTTAAGGAAATGCCCGAAACTCACCTTGTTTCCGACGGAGTTTACATAAGCACCGAGGATATAGGCGGCGGAAAATGGAATGTCACGGTAACAGCCGAAGCAGTACGTCCCATAAATGCACCTCTTGCGGGTTGGAGCATAAGGGAAACGGTTCTTTCTCCCGATGGCGATGTGCTTTGCACGGTGCAGTCCGATATAAGCGCAGTTGACCGCAGCTGTATTCCCGCGTCTGTCGCTTGTGAGGGCTGCTCCTACGCTATCGGCAATCACACCGTAACAGTTGACAATCCGTGCCTGTGGGATATAGGCAAGGGTGTGCTTTACACCGTAAAAACCGAGCTTATGTATAAGGACGAGGTTATCGATACATCACTTGATACCTTTGGCTTCCGTACTATCCAATTTACTGCGGATAAGGGATTTTTCATAAACGGAAGAAACGTGAAGATAAACGGTGTCTGCGAGCATCACGATAACGGCTGCCTCGGTGCGGCTATAAATAAAAATGCTCTTGCAAGAAAGCTTGACAAGCTTTCCGTTATGGGTGTGAATGCTATCAGAACATCCCACAATATGCCTGCTACGGAGCTTATGACCCTTGCGGACGAAAGGGGCGTACTCATTCTGTCCGAAGGCTTTGACATGTGGGAGCGTCCCAAGACGGACAACGACTACGGAAATTATTTCAAGCAGTGGGTAGAGCGGGATGTAGCATCATGGGTTCGCCGCGACAGGAATCACCCCTCTGTAATAGGCTGGAGCGTTGGAAATGAAATTTACGACCAGCACGCCGATGAAAGGGGACAGGAGGTAACATCTCTCCTTGCACGCCTTGTAAGAACTCATGACAACAGGTGCAACGGCTACGTTACGTTCGGTTCCAACTATATGGAGTGGGAAAATGCCCAGAAGTGCGGCGATATTGTAAAGCTGGTGGGATACAATTACGGCGAAAGACTTTACAATAACCACCATGAAAAGCACCCCGACTGGATGATATACGGATCTGAAACCGCTTCTGTTGTCCAGTCAAGAGGTATATATCATTTCCCCTATGCCCAGTCTGTGCTTGCAGATGATGACGAGCAATGCTCCTCACTGGGTAACAGCACCACAGGCTGGGGCGCAAAAAGTCCCGAATGGTGCATTATTCAAGACAGGGACGCAAAATTCAGCGCAGGTCAGTTTATCTGGACAGGCTTTGATTATATAGGCGAGCCTACTCCCTACAGCACAAAAAATTCCTATTTCGGTCAGATCGATACGGCAGGCTTTGAAAAGGACAGCGCATTTATCTTCCGCTCCGAGTGGACGGATTACAAACAGTCTCCCTGCGTTCATATATTCCCTCACTGGGATTTTAACCCGGGACAGCCCATAGATGTGCGTGTCACATCAAATGCGCCGAGAGTGGAGCTTTTCTTTAACGGAAAATCCATGGGTGCATATGACATCGACCACGAAAAGGGCGAAAAATTGACTGCCGATTACATTATTCCCTATGAAACGGGTGTGCTTGAGGCTGTTGCCTATGACGATAAGGGTAATGAAATAGCAAGGGATCGTACCGAGTCTTTTGGCGATACCGCAGAAATTGTGCTTTCTCCCGAAAAAAGTGAGATTAAGGCGGACGGTCTTGACCTTGCCTACATAGATATATCCGCTGCTGACAGCGAGGGCAGATTTGTGGCGAATGCCAATAACCGTGTGTTTGTTGAGGTAAGCGGTGCGGGACGGCTTGTGGGTCTTGACAACGGCGACAGCACCGATTACGACCAGTACAAGGGTACATCACGCCGCCTTTTCTCGGGAAAATTACTGGCGGTTGTAGCTTCCAAAAAGCAGGCGGGAGATATTGCAGTTACGGTAAAATCAAAGGGACTTCCCGACAGCGTATGTGTAATTAAGTCCTGTGCCGCCGACTGTGACGAGGGCGTAAGCGCGCTTGAGGAAAATATCTCAATGGATTTCGATGCGTCTGCGGGAATTGACGATGTGCCCGTAAGAAAAATCGAGCTTCGCGCCGAGTGTTTGGCTTTCAGCGAAAACAGAAAGACTATCAGGGTTACTCCGGTTATATACCCCTCAAACGCAAGCTATGTAAAGGATATCGAGTATAAAATAACCACCGTGCTTGGCATACCCTCAAACCTTGGAAAATGCAGCCTTGAGGAGGACGGAAGTATTCTTGTGACCGCTTTGGGTGACGGAGAATTTTCCCTTAGGGCGATTTGTAAAAACGGAACGGACAAATACCATATTATTTCTTCAATACCCTTTACGGTTGAGGGAATCGGCACAGCGGTATTCAACCCCTATGAGCTTGTTATAGGCGGATTGTACAGCGTAAGCAGCGGTAATATAGGAAACGGAATTGAGAGAGGAGCGGCATTCGCTTGGGGTGATTCATGGCTTGGCTATGAAAATGTGGATTTCGGTATGGTAGGTTCAGATACGGTAACAGTTCCTATCTATGCCAACTGCACCACTCCTGTGAAAATAGCCTTCTATGACGGAATACCCGATGACGGCGGCGAGCTTATAGGCGAATTTACCTATCATGAACCGCCACAGTGGCTTACCTATATTCCAAATACATTCAAGCTTACAAAGAAGCTAAAGGGTGTCCATACCCTCTGTATGCGTTCAGGTGACGGCTACCAGATCGGCGGATTTTTCTTTGAGAAAACCGACAAGGCATACGCACAGCTTGACGCACCCTCTGCGGAAAGCATTTACGGTGACAAGTTTACCGTTTGTGAAGATGCTGTTGTGAGAATCGGCAATAACGTTATGCTTAATTTCGGTGAAATGGATTTCGGCAGCACCGCACCTAAAAGGCTTATTATCTGCGGTCGTTCGGAGCTTCCTCTTAACAGCATACACTGCATAGTTAAGGGTGATTCCACGGCGCGTATTCTCTGCGAATTTGAACGTGCCGAGGAATATACCGAACGCAGTTTTGATATAAGCGGTATAAGCGGAAAATGCGAGGTTTCCTTTGCATTCCTGCCGGGAAGTAACTTTGATTATAAGTATTTCCGCTTTGAAAAGTAAATGCATAAAGGCCATAATTTTCATGACATTATCGCCGAAAGGGGATTTTAGCCTGTTAAAAAAATTTGGTGAAACTGCCCTTTGACAAGCACGATGTATTTTTGGTATAATATTCGAGTTGAGAAAGAACTGAATACCATATGCACGACACACATAGTACCATGCGGTACGTAAATCTGATTACGGTACTTAAATTACCTCACTAATCGGATTTTCAGCCGCAGGGTGCTGCGTGTTTTTGTTTGCAAATTTTTAAGGAGAGTGCTTATTTTATGCCAACAAATCAATTTCAAAGAACCGTATTTGCCTTTTTGACCGTGCTTGTCACCGTCCATGCCTATGTATTTTACAGCCTTTATGTGGTAAACGGCTCAACCCTTATGTCCATTAACCAAACAGACGGTGTAATTGCGGCAATCAATGCTCAGGGCGGAGTTTATATGTTCGGCAGATATCTTCCCATATGGGCGGTTATTCTGATTGAATTCTGCTTTGCTTTTCTGCTTGAGGTGTTTGTGGGAAGTCCCTGCTCATACAAGCTGGCGGTAAAGGTATTTGACCCTGCAAAAAATCACCCTATGATGTTTGAAACAGCGATTATATGCGCCACTGTGGGAATTATGTGTCCCGTAATGAGCTTTATTGCGGCGCTGCTTTATTACCCATATTATGCGGGATTTAACGTTATTACACTGCTTGCCAACTGGCTGAAGCTTGTATGCTTTAACTTCCCCTTTGCGTATTTTACCCAGCTTCTCTTTATTCAGCCCCTTATCAGAGCGGTGTTCAAGCTTATATTCTGCAGAAATCGTTCCGTTCAGCAGGCAGAAAATCAGGCTGCATAATTTCAGCCGTTACAGCTATATATAAAAATCATGCCCTGTGAATTTCACGGGGCATGATTTTTACACATTATTGTCCTCTTGTGAATATAATGTTCAAGGAAAGCTATGTTATGTGACGTGCTTTCCGCAGCAGATAAAAGGACTTATGCCCGAAAGGATGATTGCTTTGAATAATCACAAGATGATTTCTAATAAAGGGAAAGCTACTGTGGTGACATTTTCATCGGTTACATTCGCCAATAAAGCTAAAGCGGCGCTGGAAAGGGCAGGTTATCAATCTGAGGTTATGCGTACGCCGGGAGCAATAGCGGGCTGCTGCGGCTATTCGGTTGTGACAGGCGCACCCTTGGATAAGGTTTCCGCCGTGATGGATAAGAACAATATCCATTACCGCAGCGTTACCGATAAGAGCGGGCGGTGACAGGTGAGAAATGATATATTTTGACAATGCTGCCACAACCTATCCCAAGCCGGACAGCGTTTTGCAGGCAGCAAGAGCCGCACCTGTGGAATACGGAGGAAATCCGGGCAGGAGCGGTCACAGTATGTCCCTAAAGACCGCAGAGGCTGTTTATGCCGTTCGCGAAAAGGCGGCGAAAATGTTTGATGCCGATCCGGAAAATGTAGTGTTTACACTGAACTGTACCCATGCGCTGAACCTTGCAATAAAGGGTGTGGCGGTGCGAGGAGAACATTATATAATATCCTCATTGGAGCATAACAGCGTTGCAAGACCCGTTCATGCTCTTGCGCAAAGGGAAATATCCTACAGTATTGCCCGTGTGTATGAGGACGATGAAAGGACAATGAAGGAGATAATATCGCTGATTAACCCTTATACCAAAGGGATAATATGTACAATGGGCAGCAATGTTACCGGACAGATACTCCCTTTTGGGAAAATAGGGGAGCTTTGCAGTGCAAGAGGACTTATTTTCATAGCAGACGGCGCGCAGGTGTGCGGTGTTCTTCCAATTTCCCTAAAAAATGACTGTATCAACATACTGTGTATGCCGGGACACAAGGGACTTTACGGAATAAGCGGTACGGGTATGCTTATAACCGACGGAAAATATCCCATTCACCATATCATGGAGGGCGGTACAGGCAGCACCTCTCTGGAGCTTAACCAGCCGGATTTCCTGCCCGATAGCCTTGAAAGCGGTACGGTTAATACAGTGGGAATTATTTCCCTCGGAGCAGGGATGGATTATCTCGCTGCCAAGGGGATAGATAATGTCCGTTCCGCGGAGGATACCTTGTGCAGCCGCTTCATTAACGGTGTACGGAGTGTTGACGGTGTTAAAATATACCGCCAGCCTAATGCAAAGTATCTTCCCATAGTGCTGTTTAACATAGAGAGTAAAAATTCCGAGGAAACGGCGACAGAGCTTTCCGATGCGGGATTTGCGCTGAGAGGAGGATATCACTGCTCAGGCCTTGCACACAGAAGCCTTGGAACTCTTGATGTGGGAGGAGTCAGATTTTCCCCCTCAGCCTTTAATACGGCAGGGGAGGTTGATAAGCTTATAAGCGCGGTAAAAAGAATTGCGGCGGGAATGTAAATTTTTTTCATAATGCGGCGCACGAAATTTTCAACGGCTTCGTGCGCCCCTTTTTAGCGGATTATATTTTATTCTGCATTACATATTCTCCTTGATTATCTGTGTAGTATTAATAATCCATAAAATGTAAGCTTTGCAATTATTGTGTATATGTTTAAATTTTTGTACAAAAATTTATTGCTTTTTTCCCCTTATATCAATTGACTTTGCGGGACAGATACATTATAATATATAGTGGTTAGGTTAAACGTTTACGAAGATAATGTAAAATCGAAATAAAAGAAGATATTCAGTTGTAGTAAATCACCTATTACCTATAATTTATTACATTGTTATATATTAGGAGTGATTGATCAGGAATGAGCAGCAATAAGAAAAGGAAAAATAATCAGTCAAAAGCAAAGTCAACCAATCAGAATAACACCTCCGTATCCAAGCAGCAGATAAAGGACAGCGAGCCTGTTCAAAGCCTGAGTGATCTGGTAGCTCTTGCCCATGAGGCGGAGGCAGATATGGCTGAAAAGGAATCAGCCGCCCAAAATACAAATTCCCACAAGGATAATCAAGAAAATGCTGAAAAGACGGGCGATACAGCCAAGAGCGATCAGCCTAAATCAGCGGAAAAAGGCATTGCGGCTAAGAACGATCAGCCTAAATCAGCGGAAAAGGGCACTGCGGCTAAAAACGATCAGCCTAAAACGACAACGGTTAAACAGCATACCCTTAACTACTATGATGAGGAATATTCCGGGTCAATGGATGCTCTTGACAGGGATTTAGCCTTAGCTAAGCGCAGAAAAGAGCGTGAGGATGCGCAAAATATGAAGCTGCGCCGTGAAAATGCGCAGAAAGAGGCGGAGGCTGCCCAAAGAGCGGAGGAATCTGCCAAAAAAGCCGCAATTGCCGCCGAAAACGCACGTATTGCAGAGGAGCATAAGGCGGAGCTTCGGGCTATAGAGAAGTTGGAGAAGCTAAAGGCGGAGGAAGCCGAGAAAGCTGCTAATGCAGGCGGTAAAAAGCCAACCAAGACACCTGCTAAGAAGAAGAAAGTGAAGATATCCGCCGTTGATGCGGGTATGAGAAGTATGGCGGCAATGCGCGCTGCGGCGGTTGTATTCATTGTAATTGTCATAGCCTATGTAGGAATATTTATATATACCACGGGTGCCAACAGCGATTATTACGATGAGCTTGACCTTAAGCTGACAGGTCAAAGCAAATCTGTCAACGATTCCAGCCGCGAATACACTCTTTCATCCTCGTATTCCATGACTGCGGAGGAAAAGGAGGAGGCAGGGCTTGCCATAGGACTTGCCGACAGCGATTCCGACGGACTTTCGGATTACTATGAAATAAACGTTTCCAAGACAGACCCTCTTAATCCCGATTCAGACGGCAACGGTCTTTTGGACGGCGCGGAGGTTATGAACGGTCTTGATCCGCTTGCGGAAATGACGGGCGGCAGTACTCCCGATACAGGGGTTTATTCCTCGGCTTCCCTTTCCGCAAGCACTGTAACCGTTTCCGCCGAAAATGCGCCAAAGACGGCTGTAATTACCCTTACAGACAGCGATAACAACAGTATTCAGGGAACATCGGGACTTATCGGTACAGCCTGTGAGCTTTACATGGATTACAGCGGAACGGTCACCTTGACCTTTGCTTACACGGAGGAGGAGCTTAATCACTGGAAAACGCAGGCATCCGCACTTTCCGTATATCGCTTCAACAGTGATACTCTAAGCTTTGACCAAGTGGACAGCACGCTTGCCTCCGACAATACGGTAACTGCGGAGGTTAATGAGGGCGGTATATATCTTCTCGCGGATTCGGGTATAATAACCGAGGAAAGCACAACGAGGGTTTTCTTCCTTATAGATAATTCAGGCTCTATGTACCCGGAGGAGCTTTGTGAAAATTCCGAGGAAAATGACGTTGAATTTAAGCGCCTTGATTTCTCTATTGGGCTTATAGACAAGCTCAATGAAAATGCCGAATACGGCGCCGCCAAATTTTCCGGCAACTACACGCTGATTTCACATATTTCCGATGATTCCGAAAGCGTCAAGGAAAGCATTGACGCTATAAGGTACAAGTCGCAATATTTTTCCGGAACGGAGATAGCGGGAGCGATTTCATCCGCTGTTGAGGAATTTGACGACAGCGATGTAAACGACAAAAATTATATTATACTGCTGACTGACGGTATGCCGACAACCTATAACAGCGCTGCGGACGATGCCGCTATAGAAGCTGCCAACGAAAAGGATATTACCATATTTACCATAGGCTTGGGAAAATACATAGATGCGGATTATCTGCTTGATATTGCCAATCGTACAAACGGGCAATTCTTCCAAGCAACCAACGCAGATGCACTTGAGAATATTTATGAGAAAATTCAAAGCTCCATGTCTTATAACCGTGTAATCGTTACCTCCGATGAAAGCGACAGCGATAATGACAGCGGCACAGCTATTTCCGTAGGATATCTTATTGCAGACAGCGGATTTGATGTTTCAAAGGACGGACTTACCTACACGAATTTCCGCACGGATTTTGCCCTTACAGGTGCCGACTTCGGAATTGCGGGACTTAACATGGCGTATTACTCCGGAACATTGGAGCTTGCGGAGGACTCGTATATTACTATGGACGGCACAGTGGTTGCGGGATATGATGTAAGCGGCATTGAAAGCATAGCGGACGGAAAGGCTTATCTGTCGGATCTTACATTGGATATACTCGATGTGTATCAGCAATATTTGAATTTGCCCAGTAAATGGGATTACACTGATGTGGACGATGATGGTGTATTGCCCTATACATCCGCGGCAAGAACCTACATTGACAATCATAATATGGGCGTTCTGACTACGGATTACACCGGTACATTCCCTGCGGAGTCTGATTTCCTGCGCTTCTGCCGCAAGATAACATTCAAGACGGTAAAGCAGTTCAGCAGCTATGAAAACGTGTATATAGACAGCACAAGGTGCGAGGGTAATGATTTAGAGGTAATTAACATGATCCGATACTTCTGTTATCTTCCCGATTCCGCACAGCACTCTACAGTCTGTGATTTCGGATATGACGGTGATGTGGCGCTTGATGCGCTTGTGGATGAGCTTACCTCCGGCAGACCCGCCGTTATATCGGTGAACGGTTCCGCCATGAACGCGGTAAGACTTATAAGAGATGCGTCCAATCCCAATAACTATGTTCTTGAAGCATATGACAGTAATTCACCCGGAAGAGTTACCAAGATCACTCTTGTGCGTTCGCCCATTTATACTCCCGGAAGTACCCCGACATATCAATATGCGGCATATTTAGGCGGACAGAATGTAACATTGCAGCTTTACATTTATTAAGGAAATAGATCTGCGAAGCTTGCAGTGTTTGCCGATTTGTAACAATTAAAATTGCCTCCGATATCACTTGTCTGTGAGCTGTCGGAGGCAATTATTTTTACTTATCCGATAAAGTGTCGGCGGTTTTCTGCGTTTTGTGAGGGTGTGCATAATAATTTCCGCTCTGCTACTTGAAAAAATAATATTTGTGTGTTATAATACCCTTGTATATGTCATTTAATATTAAATACAGGAGTGAATATTATGCAAAATACAAATTCTTATGAATCCCCCTTTTGTACAAGATATGCAAGCAAGGAAATGCAATATGTTTTTTCCGATGACAAAAAGTTTACCACATGGCGTAAGCTGTGGGTAGCGCTTGCCAGAGCCGAAATGAAGCTTGGTCTGCCTATTACCGAGGAACAGGTTAAGGAGCTTGAGGCAAACGTAGACAATATAGACTATGATGCTGCCGCTCAGCGAGAGAAGGAGGTGCGTCACGATGTTATGGCACACGTTTACACATACGGTCTTGCCTGTCCCAACGCAAAGGGTATCATACACCTTGGCGCAACGTCCTGCTATGTAGGCGACAACACCGATATTATCGTTATGCGGGACGCAATGCAGATAATACTGAAAAAAATGGTTACGGTTATTTCTCAGCTTTCCGATTTTGCGGAGAAATATAAGGATATGCCTGCTTTGGCATATACACATTTGCAGCCCGCACAGCTTACAACAGTGGGGAAAAGGGCCACACTTTGGATAAATGAGCTGCTTATGGATCTTGATGAGCTTGAATACAGAATAAAGGGATTGAAGCTGCTGGGTTCAAAGGGTACGACAGGTACACAGGCATCCTTTATGGAGCTTTTTGACGGTGATACCGACAAGATAAAGTCCCTTGAAAGAATGATTGCCGAGGAAATGGGCTTTGAAGACGTAGTTCCCGTTTCGGGACAAACCTATTCCAGAAAGATTGATTCCCAGATTATCGCTACTCTCGGCGGAATTGCTCAGACTGCCATGAAATTCGCAAACGATATGAGAATACTCCAGAACTTCAAGGAAATGGAAGAACCCTTTGAGGCGCATC